>Ga0114980_10002946_pt1 | contig 11840 bp, 10 predicted proteins | sample S_140806_EF_Meta_FD_87018 | JGI IMG/M metagenome (GOLD analysis project Ga0114980, IMG submission 87018) | Freshwater microbial communities from Lake Simoncouche, Canada to study carbon cycling - S_140806_EF_MetaG | ecosystem: Environmental > Aquatic > Freshwater > Lake | place: Lake...
CAGTAACACTATTGAGATTTAATGAATTAATGATTGGGCAAATTACGTCCTTTAGATAATGTGTGCTGCCAAATTCAAATTGTCGATCGCTTCTTGCACCTAGGAAGTATGGAACATATAACTTAATTGTAGTTATTCCACTATTTCGTAATGCCTGCACTGCACAAATAATAATTTGTAAATCTGCCCATGACATTCTAGAAATAATGCAGATTGTAGGATTTCCTGGCTGATTCCATTTATCATTCTCAAGAACAATATTGTTTTGACTATCTGAAAAACCGGTAATTTTATATTTAATATTGGATTTCTCCGGATTTACTAGGTTTAGTGTATACATGTTATTTAGAGTTAAGTTGTTTTTCTATGTAGTCCGCAATAAGAATCACAGCTTCATCTTGAATCCACCAGTGTGCCTGATCCCCATTTACAGTAATTGAAAAATCTCCATCAGATGGATCTAAAACTACCTCATTAAATTCAAGGATAGGATTATGCTTTTCTTTTTCTCTTTGATCCATTTCTTCACGAAGTTTACGCCAGGTCTCACTATGAATTTTAGTGAAATCAGTTGGAACATAATTATAATATTCAGTAGCCACTCCGCTTGGGCCATGTATAATAATGACATTAAGGCTAGACCAGTCACTGACGCGTTTCCAGTTATTAAAGATATAGCTCTTTGCAATATTTGCAATGTGCTCTAATGCAGCAAGGTGTTTTCGATACTCGTCTAAATAATTTGACTCTACGTAAAAAGTAGAGTTACGATAAGCTTCTTCGAAATCTGCCTCTGTCATAAAGCATGGACTCATTATTGATCCTTGAATTTGGTGTTCCATTTTATTTACTCAGTAATTGTAATATTATGTTCCTTACGATAGTCTTGTTCTTTTCGGTACATTTCATTTGCAAAACTGTCGCCCATGCCACGTTCTTCATTGTAGACAATACATGCAGCAAGCCAATTATCATTCATCTGATTCATCGGTACCCAAGTAAGAGGTTGAGTACCATCTTTCCCGCGACCACCTCGACATAAATTCTCACGAATTATTTCAAATGGCGAATCTTCATAAATGGTTAGTTCTTCATATGGAGCTTCTTCGTGTACGATTCTACGTAGGTAGTCAGTTCCACCATCTACCATGTAGTCTTTACCGTTTTTATCGGTATATTGAACATAATCATGACGAGTCATTGATTTTAAAACGGTACCGTCTGGGGTACGAATTTGATTTACGATAATTCTTTTGTTTTCCATGTTGTTATTATACTATATTATTTTTAATAATTAACTAAAGTCAGTTGATGAAGAAACTCTAAGTCCATCAATATTTCTATCGTAATACGTTGGATTGTCAAAATGAGTAGGTCTTCTACCGTTTTTACGTTCCTGTTCTATATAGAAAGCATCGTATCGCCATCCATCAGGTTGTCCCCAGTCAAGGGCCATTTTAATAAATTCTTCAGGGTCTTCTTCACGCCCATATTCGTCAACTACTCGACCAGCTCTAATAAACTGAAGTAGAGTAGCTTTATTGTTAAAATACCGGTTCTTATGAAAATTCCAACAAAAAAGCCAACCTGCGCTACGTTTACCTAGATGAATAGAAAGATCTGAAGTAAATTCATCCCAAGGATTAAACGTGTCCCATTCAGTTTCACCTTGCAAAGTACTAAAATTTCTTTCGATATTTGAAGGGGTTAATTCAAGAGAATTAATACGCTTAATGAGTTTAGCCTTGCGCTTTTCTACTTCTTCTTCTGTAGGAATACGATAGTAATTAGTTCCCATTTTTAAGATTGATTAAGTCATAGATTACGCAATTTGTAGCCCAAATAGCGCCTACACCCCAAGCAGTAGCTTCGTCGCTCTGATGATTAAAAAAACAGTAGAGCGCAAGTAAAATACTGCAAATTGTGCCTAGTCCGCTAAAAATTAAAGGTATGTATTTCATGATTTTATATAGTTTCAAATTCAAATAATTTAACTGAAAAAGGGGCAACGGTTTTAGCGTCTTCACGATACTTTAGTACAGCAAGGTCTTTTGCTTTTGCTTCAACTTCGACATCTGCATCTTGACCATAGTCTGGAATGTAGTCATAAATGTAGTCAGCATGCGAACGATTAATTACGGCAGCGTCTTCATAGAGAGCCTTTGAGCTAGAAAAATGTTGTAGAGGACGATGTCCATGCCAAGTAGTAGAGGCAAGACGTGCAGCAGTCTCTGCAGGTAGGTCATTCGTACAAAAGCGATGGTGAAAATGATCAAACGTAATTGGGCAGCCAACTTTCATGTAGACACCAGAATAGAGATCAGCTACTCCAAACTGACTTGCTTTGTCATCATTTTCTACGACTAGTCGAGCACGAGTAGACGGGGCGAGTTTTTGGAAATTTTCACAAAACCTAGCAAGTGCAGACTCCTTGTCTCCATACGAGCCACCAATATGGATATTAATTGGAGTATCGTAATTTTGAGGAAGGAGTATAAGATCCATAATACGAGCGTGTTGATCGAGATCATAAATAGTTTTACGAACGACTTCCTCGTTGGGGGAAGCAAGTACGTCAAACTGACCTGGATGAAAAGAAAGACGAAGCCCATGTTGATGGACATATTCACCTATTTGTTCGGCAATATCCTTGATCTGTTGATAGTTTGGAAGATCTTCAAGACGATACTCGCTCATCCATGGAAAAATATCACTGGACATGCGATATACTTGGATATCGTGTGCAACATTCCATTCTAATATTTTATGGAGATCTTTAAGATTAAGCTCAGCAAGTTCGCCAGCATATTTGATACCTTGGGCAAGCCAGGTCTTTTTAACCATTCCACGATTAGTGGTGATTCCTTTTTCTCGAAGGCTAAGGTTTATACAGCAATATCCTAATCTCATAAGATTACTATACTATAGATCCCGTCCATTTTAAAATTTTTTGATCCCGCCCGCGAGTAGTACTAATGTACTATCTAGTAATTATTAAAGAAAGATAGAAGACTATATAGTACTAGCTAGTACTCCCACCCACTAACCCTGTTCTACTAATGAGAAATACGATGGTTTTAAAAAAATAAATAGTATTAGGCCAGAGAACTTTTGTATAAAGTGAAGTATAAGCAATATTAGGACTACTAAAATAATATAATATGAGTGACTATAATTAGCATAGATTTTTCAATACTTTATCCAGGAGTTTGCATCTGTAGAGACTTCAAAGACTTTAAATGGATTGCAGTAGTAAACACGAAAGTCAGAAAAAAGGACGAAGACCATTTTGATTGGATTAATGCTAATTACCCTAATATTAAAATCCTTAGGACTCAGTCAAAAAGAAAGAAGGACGAACAGTACCATGTTACTGAAAGAATCAAGCTAGATAACTATCTAGAACTCATCAATGTACTTATTGGAGCAATTAAAGAAGAGGTTAAGGACGACTCGGAAATTATCGTGTGTCTAGAGGGGATCTCCTTTGGCTCTAGCGGTAACTCACTAGTTGATATTTCCCAATCTACTGGAATCCTAAAACACCAGCTTGTAACCCAAATATTAAATAATTCTACTGACAGATTTTTTATCTTTAGCCCTAGCGAACTTAAAAATGCGATCAACTGCAAAGGTAATGCAAACAAACAAGATATTCTAGCTAAATTCAAGAGCGACCCAATTATTGAATCTGTAAAAAAATCTGACCTATTTACTCTTTTACATAAAGAGGATTGGGTAATAGAAGGGGATAAAATATTATCTCCGATCATAGATATGACTGACGCTTACTTAGGTGTGGTTAAACTATATGGTCTCTCAAAATAACCACAAACGATGGCTAGAAAAAAACGTGGTGATGTACACTACATTAACAACAAAGATTTTACTAATGCAATTATTACAAGTAAAGCAGACAACGAATTAAATAAGTTTGCAATTGACTGCTTTATTGCCCTTGCAAATCGCGCAGTGGACCGACTTTATTTTAAAGATCCTAGAGACAGGGAAGACTGTATTCAATCAGCAATCCTAGATTGCTTAAAGTATTGGAGAAGCTTTGATGCGACCAAATCTGAAACTCCGAATGCATTTGCCTACTTTACTCAAATATGTAAAAACGGCTACGCTAAGGAATGGAAAAAGATCCATAAAAAGACTGGTTTGGACAAGGACGACCCACTAGAATTTATCTCCTTGGGATATAGCGGAGAAAGTTCAATTTACAGCATTTAATCTCCTAAGCTAATAAATAACATAAACTACCGTATTTTTTAATGATTCTTCAAAATCTTAACTTTTTTGATAAATTTGGGCGAAATTTAAACCTTCAACTCAATCCAGACACCAATATTTGGGAAGGTAAGATCTTTTTTGAAGGAATATCAATCTATTTGTTTGATAACGAAAACCTTTTTATGTTAGAAAAGGTGGTGACTAACTATAAGTTTCCAGTTCTATCACCAAATCAAAGCTTAATTTTTGAGTGGACGTCAAATAAAAATAGCGATCAGTTTTTTCTCTATGATGTAGTTAAAGATCTTCAACTTAATGAAAACTTTATCTCTAAAGTTGAGAGCAAAACTATTGCATACTCAGATATACATATCGGCGGAACTGCTCCACTTGATTTAAACATTCCTTTACAAGTAAATATCGCTTTTTGTCCAACTGACGAGACGATATTTGAAAGAACTCTCTCAATCTACCTAAAAACAGGTTCAATAAAGACAAAGATTGCAGAAATCTATTTCTATGGCGAAGGAATCGAAGAAGAACAGAGGTTTAGTGATTGGGCAACTAACTTTGGGATCAGATTTCAAAAAGAAGACGCAAATATCCTTAAAGACTATGATATTAAGGAGGCAATCGTTAATATTGAGGACCTCAATAGAGCTAGAAAGGACTTATTAGTTAACAAAGAGCACATTTATCCATATATTGGAACATACAAAGGTCTTGTAAATTTTATTAATATCCTTGGATATCGAGATGTGCTACAAATTAAAGAATATTGGACAAACGTTAATCCAAAATCGTCTTATTTCAATAAGTTGCTTATGGTGGACTTATCTGACTACTTAGATGATGGTAAAATCGATAGCTTTGACATATCCGATCGCAATAAAAACATAAAAGAGGGTAAACAGTTCCACAAAACGGAATTTTTAGCCCTAGTTTATCAATTTACTCGAGCCACTGATAATTATGATGATGATGGAGTACCAATCATTGAGGAAACTACTGAATTTACAGTAAATGAAATCTTCTACAAGCTTAACTTAATGAATGATAAGTTAAAAAATGAGTTTTTACCAGTAAACGTTAAAATAAAAGACATTATTGGAGAATTCATCTACTTTCAAAAACTTACTATTAGTTATTGGCGAGACGATACTCATATTTTTGACTATGACCTAAATGAAGATGCAACAATTGATGTTTATCCTGATTTAAACGTAAATCTTACGCTTCGTGCTCTTGACCCATTATATCGTCGAGTTAGCACAAACGGAATTGACTTTGGTGTTGCTCGAATAAATGAAATTGCAAAGAATCCATTTGAATTTGGTCAAAAATACCTTACTGCTGAAGAAAATACACGAGTGATTAACAATATTGAAACGTTCTATTCTGAGATTAAGGATCAAAAATTTCCGAGTCTTAGACAAAAACTAACTTGGGAATCCGGCGACGATCCTCAACGAATTATTGGAGCACCAGCTGTTTTTACAGTAGATATTGGAAAGTTTACAATTGCTGATCTAAAAGGAGTAAAACTAGAAGACTTAGACGAAATTGCCCCAGGTTTATTTCCCTATTGGACTCTAAATAATATTGACTTTAAAAACTATTATGAAATAACTTGGAGAATCACAAAAGACTCTCCAAATCCCTATAACTTTGAACACAGAGGTAAGATCGTCGATCTATATCGTATTGCACACTTCCTACCGTATGCTGGAAAATATAGAGTTACAGTAGAATTACATGACTTCTATGGAAACACTAGTGTATTTAGTCGATTTGTAACAGTACAGGACGACATGAAACCTGAGATTATTGCCTATTCTAGACTTGAAGACAAGTTTGAATATTCAGTCGGTAACTTAGCTAATGTTCAATTACAAGATTTTGGTGCCTCGCCAATCTATTATCCAAAAGTAAACGTTTTGGATAACGAGGACTCTGCTGTAAAAATTGATATTTACAAGAATTTAATCGAGTGGATCTCTTTCTATAAAACTAGATATGGAATGGGACAAAATCTTTATGATGTTGAACTTTGGGACACAGATTTAAACATTTATGTTCCATATACTAGCCCTTTCCAAAAACACCCAAAGAAACTCTATTGGGGATTAGGAGAAGATGACACTCCAGTCAAGATCAAAGATCTTAGAAGTATTAAACTTGGTGAGCTATATTGGATGCGATTGACTGATCTCATCTATTTAGATGATTTTGAAGCAGGGTTCTACCTTAGAAATCCAACTCCTGGTGACGTTATTCAAATTTCCCTTTTCTCAGACTATATCCTACCTAATTTCTCTACACTAGATGAATTAGTGCAGATACTTAATAATAGTGACCATCCTGGAATAAAATTATTTAATTACGAGATAATTAACGGGCGCCAGTCGGATAACCAATACATTATCCATGCTCAAGCTAATTACTTAAGTAAGGAAATGTATCACATCCTTAATATTTCTGGAGCAGGTAGTCCAGCGAGTCCAACTAGTCCAGGCATAGGTAGCGGTTTACGCGGCGACAAATATACATTCTTCTTACCGAAGAAAGTATTTTCAAAGTCGCTTATCGATTACATGAAATCAATATCTCCAGTATTTGACGACGAGACCATGTTCCTTCTTGCAAAAACCAGTGATGTTCTCTCTGGTGCGGTGCAAGATCCAGGATTCTGGAGAGATGAAAGGTACTGGAAATTTGTTAATGACGAGCAGATCGGTTACTTGCCAACCACTATTGACCAAAATGCATTTAATATTACAGATATTAAGTTATATGAAGAAACCTTTACTGTGCCAGAAAACGGTATTATCTTTTTCGTAATTAACAACTTAGATGGAAAAAGTGACTTTATTTGGAAATTAACAAACGTTGTGACTGGAGAAGAGATAGTAAAAGCTAAATCCGTGCCGTTCTTTGTATGGAAATTTAAGGATCTCGGTAACTTTACTCTTAGCGTAGAAGTTTTTGATAACCGAAACACAAGATATGTTTCAGAGATTCAAAACTTTATACAAGTTCTTGATAAAAAACAATATACTGGAAGAATCGAAACTCGGTTAAACGACAGAAAGCGTCGTTTATTAAAGAGTCGAGTTTAAAAATAATAAATAAACTAAAATAATTTAAAGAACATGGCATTTTTACCTGTTTCGTTACCCATTCAAGAAATCCTGTTGACCAATTTCGTTACTGATATTGCAACAATTAGTAATGCTAACGATTTAATCCTTAAAGATAAACTTGAAGACTTAATTAATAACTTCGAGTTTGATCTTACTGCGCTATCAATTGGAACGGATAATCCGATCAATTATGTAAGAGCACAGTCATTTATCGTTCAAGATACGGGAATTACATTCCAAACAGGAACTCCAACCCAAATTATTGCACGATTAGAAAAAAATGCAAGTACTGAGTCAGTATTTACAGTAGATCGTATCAATGTTAACGTATTAACAACGACCGATCAAGTTAATGTAAACTCCGCAGTAGTTAATGATACTCTAGTAGTTGATGGAACTGCCTTATTCAACAATTCAATTGAATACAAAGCATCCATTATCGAATCAAAAGAAACAGTTACTGCAACTTTAACGAATGCCGGAACTCAAGCTGAGGCTAGAATCACTTTAACTAGCTCTTCTAGAAAAAATATCTTCGTTAAATTAAAAGCAGTTACTGCACCTAACTTAAGTTTTGTGTACGATGGTGTTAGTGGATTTGATCCAGCAATCACTCAATTCGTGCTTTATATTGATTTCGATGCAATTAACCCACCAGTTCAAAATACTGCATTTACTATCCATTTAGTAGATATTATTGAAGAAATTACTTCAACAAGTATATTACCATTTGTTTCAAGTGCGGCTCTTCCAACTATTATTAGAGGAGGAGACAATTTAAGTGCATTACCTACCACTGTTCCAGTGTATTTACACAATAATTTAGGTACAGCAACATACGATATCGGAATCAATCCAGCTAGCTTAACCGTAGGTAACAACGTTGTTTCTTACTATGGCAATAATTTATCTCTTCTCTATATTCTTGATGAAAATACAGACGACCGACTAATTATTACAAGTTCAGTTGGAATGGAATTCTTTTAATTTATAAAAAATATAAAAGTTAAATGGCAGTTACTCCATTAATTAAACCAGTACAAGACAAAAAGGGTATTTTCTACAACTTTCAGAGTGCGCTAGAAGACATCAATATTACTTTAAGTAATAGTGAGAATGCAGTGCGCTTTTCAAAATTTGCTCTTCTTCGTATTCCGGAAATAGGTACTCCAAACACATTAGCTACTGATAATAAAATTCAGTTTTTAGCTCAAGGAGAAACACCGTTAATTGATGGTTTAAATCCAGACAATAATGTAAATCTTGCACAAAGCTTTCAAAATTATGCATTAAACTTTGAAGCGTTACTTTTAAATCGTCCACAATACAAAAGAGACGAGAAATTAACAGTATCTGAACGTGTTTTTTGGAAGTGGATAAAAGAGCTTGGTGCAATTAGATTTCAAGATGCAAATGCATTAGAGAAAAATACTGCAGTTTTAGGAACCACTCCTAGATTCGTAGAAAAACCAGAAACTTCTTCTACATATAAGCGCGTTGTAAAATACATTGGTGATATTGACGTAGTAAACTCCTTAAAATCAAAGGATAATTCTTACACTGAAATTTATATTCACGTACCAACTAACGTTGGTACAACCCCACACGTATTATTCAAATCAATTAGTGATTATAACTATTATGAGAACATGACAGTTGCAAATAATGCAGCTGATCCTCTAAATATTGAATATCTTGCTGGAAGAAAATATAATGAGACTCATCCATTTGGACTTTCCATAAAGGCTTCATATGATTTAGATGACTCTACTGTTTTTGCACAAATCAAAAATACTATTCCTGATACTTATGCTCCAGGAAACTGGTTTACCCAAACTATTCGTAATGCATACTATACAGACAGTGTATTTAATATTGCAGCAGATCAAGTAATTTCAAAGCAATCTGGTTTATTTACAGTAGAATATTTAAGATCTAAACTTGATGGAATCTCTCTAGATTTTGATCTTGCAAATTATAAATTAGCTTCTGAAAATCCAGAAATAAAAGTATTTGCACAGTTTAACGATTATGTTGCAAACCGCGACTTTGAATTTAATGCTGTTCTAATTTATTATGATACATACGATCCAAACAACCTAGATTCAAACGGACTACCTGTTGATTTTAGAACAAATCTATATGGTGTCCTTTTCCTAGATAAAATACAACAGAGCGGACTTGAATATCAAATTCCAGTAATTCAAAAATTCAAGCCAGATCCTTTAAATAAAATCAATGGAAACGCGTTCTCATTTAAGATGAACCTTAAATTAGATACATCAATTGAGAATGTTATTGTTGAAAAATCAATAAATGACTACTCTACTTTTTCATTAGAATTGTTTACTGATGTTTTAACTCAATTCAAACAGTTACAACAACGATACAATGATAAGTTATTGGATCTTGAACAGCTTCGTCAAGATGTAGAAGGCCTAAAGGATTTATTAATTAATACTGAAGATCAAAATGAATTAAAAATTAGAGTAACTAATTTAGAAACTTCAGTTGCTGCAAGTAATGCATTATTTGATAACACAAATGCTGTAGTACAGATGATAACTAGTGTAAACCAAAAAGTTGACGATATTATTAATGGAGATTCAAATATTACAGTATCTTATGACCTAGACACAGTTCGTCCAGGTGAAGGTATTTCAATTGATCGTAGAACTCCTAACCGTATTAGAGTAATAAATACAGATCAACAGTACAATATCTCAAATAATTCAATTACAAATATCTTTACAAATAACGTATTAGAATTATCAAATTTCACAAACTACTTTGTTCACCAAAATAGTGGAGTACAGACAGTATTAGTTAGAGACTTAAATATCTTTATAAATGATACAGTAGTTGCTTGGAAAAAAGGCCAAGTAGTAAGATTAGTATTTGATGATGAATTAGTTGCAGACGTATATAATGTAAAAATTTATACTGATGCATTAAATAAAAAGAATACTGGAGTGTATGGAGTAAATATAACAGTCTTAAACGACTTAGATTTTCTTCCATCACTAAATAAACCAATATTCGATATTGTATGTATTGATGAAACTCTACTTACTTTCAGAATCGATAAAATAAGATAAAAATTAAATGGAAGTTAAACACACATTATCAGACGTTTTAAAAAGACTTGTTGTTGACATCGACAACATGAACTCTTTTTTGTATAGCTTAGAAAACGTACTTGAATCAAAGTCAGAAAATGTAAATGTTAGCCAAACAAATAGTGATGGCTCAACATATTCCATCAATGTTCCATCTTTTGGATATTTAAAAGGAAAGATTGAAGATATTAATACTCGATTTGAAACTTTACTTTCAACAAATAGCGATGTTATTGGAATCAAATCTGCAAACGGAGATGTTCGTAAATTTGAATTAAAGAAAACATCACAGTTATTACAAGAATTAGAGAGCATTTCAACTGCGTCATTTACACTACCTACTGAATTTGGAGTTAAAAACAACTGGTTCTTTGAATCATTTTTAAATCCATTACTTTATGTGAGCTTAGATATTTCAGGAGTTTTAACTGATGATATTGATAGTTTTGTAGTAAAGAGACTAATTGTAAACTCAGTAAATAACGATGATATTGCTACCTTCTTTGATAGCAACTACAAAAACAGAAACGATATTTCATTAGAGACATTAAAACTTGATCTTGACGCAAATTCAATCGATTATTTTGAAGACGATAATATTGTTGATGTACAAACTGCAATCAATCGATATAAAGGATCATTTGATGTATTGCGTATTCTTGAAGAAGAAGTAGCGCAAACTTTAACTAATCAAACAGTTACTGTAGTCCGACGTCGTTATAAATTAAGCAGCTTAAACTATACAGATGTTCTTTCCGGTGTAAAAAATACTAGAATCCTAGCTGAAGGTGATACCTTAATTACTTCAAATGATTCTGAATATAGAGTAACCACAGTTGACAAAACAAATACTGAAGTTGTATTAGAAAGAATTTTCGGAATTGACCCGATTACAATTGGTGCAAGCTCTCTTAGAATAAGACCAGTTCCTTATCGCGAGCCTAAATTACAAATTAATGTAGGTTTCAATGAGCGTCAAATTCTTTTTATTAAACCTATTAGTAAAGCTAAAAACCTAACAGTTGATGACTATTCAACTGGTGTTGCACTTTACACAAATGATCTTACTATTCCATTACCGGATAGCACTACTGCTACGCTAGAAAATTATTACACCAATTTCGTTTCTGATTTTGGTTTAATTCTATTAAACATGGCAAAAGAGCGTAAACTACCTGCGATTGTTGCAAGTACCCCTACTGCTCCTACCTTATCTACTGCAAACTTTAGTGTTATTCAAGTAGATCAACACATACAGGATGATAAGAATGTCACTCAAGTTCAAAACACAATAAAAGAAAAAGCAACTACTGAAAAAGAAATTCAAGAGTTGAATAAAAAG
>Ga0114980_10002949_pt1 | contig 11832 bp, 8 predicted proteins | sample S_140806_EF_Meta_FD_87018 | JGI IMG/M metagenome (GOLD analysis project Ga0114980, IMG submission 87018) | Freshwater microbial communities from Lake Simoncouche, Canada to study carbon cycling - S_140806_EF_MetaG | ecosystem: Environmental > Aquatic > Freshwater > Lake | place: Lake...
TAACTTGCGCAAGAAGTTCTTCACCACTATGAGCTTCACTAACAATTGTAATGGCTCTTTCAGTGGATAAAATTGCGCGTAAACCAATTCGAATTAAATCATTACTATCTGCAAGAATTAAATTCATCTTATTGAGAATAGTTTTAAACAAGACAAATGTACTACTGAAAATCGAGCTAAGCAAGATAATAGAAAAAAAGGTGCGTCCTAAAAAAGAGCAACAAATCTTTATATTTGCATAAAAGTAATTGATGAGATGAAGACAATAATTGGAACAACTATTCAAGAGGCCATTCACTTTTTAAAATCTGGAGAATTAGTAGCTATTCCTACGGAAACCGTCTATGGACTTGCAGCAAACGGATGCAATACAGCAGCTGTCAAGAAAATTTATGAAGCAAAAAATCGACCGAATTCCAATCCCCTCATTCTACATTTTGCAAGTATTGAGAAAATTAATCCTTATGTGCTTGATTTTCCACAAGAGCTCTTAAATTTAGCCAATAAATTTTGGCCAGGTCCCTTAACAATTCTTTTGAAGAAAAGTGAACTTGTGCCTAATGAAATAACAGCAAATCAAGAATTGGTAGCAGTTCGTGTTCCAAATCACCCCTTGTTAAATGCTATTCTCCGTGAATTAGATTTTCCACTTGCTGCTCCTAGCGCAAACCTATACGGAATGGTAAGTCCAACAAAAGCTGAGCATGTATTGCAAGATTTAAATGGTAAGATTCCGTATATTTTAGATGGTGGTTCCTGTGAAAATGGATTGGAATCAACAATTATTAGCCTTCATGAAATGAAAGTTATTGTTTATCGCTTAGGAAGTATTTCTCTTGAGGACTTAACAGCAGAACTTTCTTATACTCCAGAATTAAAAAATACGAGTGAAAAACAAGTAATAACAAGCGGAATGGTAGAACATCACTATGCGCCTAAAACCCCGTTTTTTTTCTTTGATGAAACTTGTATTTATTATTCCGAGAAAAATAATGGCTTTATATTTTTTAAAGATCAAAATCACACTATTGATGATAGTAATAAAATAATTTTAAGTAAATCTGGAGATTTAAAGGAAGCCGCAGCTAATTTATACGACGCTATTATAGAAATGGATAAGCGAGAATTTACGGCTCTATTTATTGAAAGATTACCTGACTTCGGACTTGGAAAAACGATGAATGACAGACTAAATCGATCTACGCTAAAATTTAGAGAATAAAAAAAAAGCCTTCAAATGAAGGCTTAAAATATATATCTATTTCTTTTAATTTTATTTCAAATGACGACCGTAACGGTTTTTAAACTTATCAATTCTACCTGCTGTATCAACAAATTGGGCAATTCCTGTAAAGAATGGATGTGACTTATGAGAAATATCTAATTTCACTAAAGGATATTCTTTTCCATCTTCCCAAGTAATAGTTTCTTTCGTAATTGAACAAGATGGGCAAACAAAAGAATAGTCGTTTGACATGTCTTTGAATACAACTAATCTATAGTCATCTGGATGTGTTTCTTTTTTCATTTTAATGTAGTTACTGTTCGAAAATGGATTGCAAATTTACTTAAAAGTTTTTGAAATGCAATAACAATCTCTAATTAAATCCATTTCATTAAATCATTTTAACATTTGCTAGGTGATAAATAGAAAAAAATGCTTGAAAAACACAAAAAGAAAGTCCTATTTTTGAATGATAATCAACCTATGAAATTAAACAGACCATATTCACTACTTGAAATTAGCACCTTGCTTTCTTGTGAATTTATTGGGGAAGAAAATCATATCGTTGCAGGAATAAATGAAATTCACATGGTTGAAATTGGGGACATTGTTTTCGTTGATCACCCAAAATATTATGAGAAAGCTTTGCAATCTGCTGCAACTACAATCATTATTGATAAAATTGTTGCTTGTCCTCCAGGAAAAGCGCTATTGATAATGGATCAACCTTTCGATGGATTTAATTTTCTAACGAATTACTTTAGTCCAATTGAAGAACCAAAAGAAGATAATCAAGCTTATATTCATCCAAGTGCCATTATTTACCCCAATGTATACATTGGTAATAAAGTAAAAATTGGGGAAAATTGCCGTATTTATTCTGGTGTAAGCCTAATGGACAAAACAGAAATTGGGGAGAATGTCATCATTGGAGCAAATACTGTCATTGGACACAATGCTTTCTATTACAAAAAAAAAACTACTTCGTATGAACGAATGCATACCTGTGGATTTGTCAAAATTGCCTCAGATGTAGAAATAGGCGCTCTTTGTTCAATCGATGCAGGTGTAACTGGTGTTACAACTATTGGAAAAGGGACTAAAATTGATAACCAAGTTCATATTGGTCACGACACAAAAGTCGGTGAAAATTGCCTCTTTGCCGCTGGAGTTGGAATAGCTGGTTGTGCAACAATAATGAACAATGTAATCTTATGGGGACAAGTTGGATGTGCTAGTAATGTTGTTGTTGGTGAAGCTGCAGTTGTATTAGCGCAATCTGGAATTGCGAAAAGTTTGGAAGGTGGGAAAACATATTTTGGTTCACCATGCGCGGAAGCAAAAGAAAAATTTAGAGAAATGGTCGCACTTCGGCAATTACCGAAATTCATGAATGATCTTTAGTATGTCATTTATTAAAAGCTCAGATATTCAATATCAAATAGAATTGAAGGATGTAAAACTTCAAGCATTACTTGAAATTACAAATGCAATCAATTCTAATTTACCAATCGAGCAATTACTGAATCTTTTTTCATTTATTTTAAAAGAACAATTAGGATTTAAGAAATTTATATTACTACATCACCAAGAAGAATGGAATTGCTTAGTAAAAACTGGATATAAAGGGAAAATAGAGCTAAAAGAAGTAGAAAAAGACTTTGAACGATTTAAGGAAATCACGCTTGTAGAATCATCAACAAATACAATTATAAAAGAGTTTCAAGCAATTGTCCCGGTATTTCACTTAAACAAAGCCCTCGCCTACTTACTAATTTCAAGTAGTTCAGTGTCGCATGAATTGGAACCAAGTCATTTTTCTTTTACCCAAACACTCGCCAATATAATTGCAGTAGCAATTGAAAATCAAAGATTAGTAAAGCAAAATATTATTAAAGAACGAATTTCAAAAGATTTAGAAGTTGCTTCTGAAATGCAGAAACTACTATTTCCATCAGAATTACCATCTAATCGGAAAATGGATTTGTCTGCACGTTATATTCCTCGTCACGCAATTGGTGGCGATTATTATGACTTTATACCTCTTGGAGATGAAGAATATATTATTTGCATTGCGGATGTTTCAGGTAAAGGAATTAGTGCAGCTTTGCTAATGGCAAACTTTCAAGCAACTATAAGAACACTTTTTAAATACCAGCGCTTCGAAATGACTTTTTTGATGGAAGAACTCAATAAAAAAGTAATGAAAAGTACAAAAGGAGAAAAATTCATAACTTTTTTCATAGCACACTACAATGCGCATACTAGAAAAATGAAATACGTAAATGCCGGCCATAATCAACCATTCTTACTTCATGGTAGAAAAATCACAGCTTTAAATGAAGGGTGCATCGGACTTGGCATGCTGGATGAATTACCTTACGTTAATGTTGGGAAATTAACCTTAAGTCCAAATACTACCTTTGTTCTCTATACAGACGGAGTTGTAGAATTAGAAAATAAAGATGGTGAACAGTTTGGAGTTAATCGTTTAATTGACAACGTAAAAGCATATTCTACTTTAAAAATGGAAGATATGAATAACATTCTCTTTTCAAAGTTAGACGAATGGAAAGGCGAATTGAATTTTGTAGATGATACAGCCGTTTTCAGCTGTAAGTTTTTCTAAAATTATTTAACAGGTTTAGAAAGCTTCATATTTATAGAAAAAACGTGCGTATAGTAGCCTGCATCAGCTGCCCCCATTCGCGTAAAAGCGTAATCTAAGTTAAACCCCTTAATACCAATTCCAAGACCTAAATTTGGTTGAAAACCCCAATAAGAACTTTCATCAATATTATAAAATTTTTGAATATTTGAAATGCCTCCACGAACAGAAAAAAGTGATTTATAGCCTATAGCAATTCCAAAATGTGGATCTATAGAAATCGAATTTGATTGAATCAAAGTATTTCTTTGTCCATCAGTTGTTAAATCAACATCCATTTCCCCGCCGATATTAATTCCTTTTTTACCAATATCAAATTTACAAGCACTTGCAAGAATGAAACGCGGAAGTGTTAATTCAATACCATCTTTCGGCAAAGCATTTCCCGTACTTAAAAAAACAGCTGTTGTTTGCTGATTTATGTCAAACACCCATGCATTAAATGTTGTAGAAACATCTCTTGCCATAAGTCCAAAACGCCAATTTTTTGGTCGCTGATACTGTAAGCCTGCATCCAAACCAAAACCCCAACTTTTTGCAAAGTCACCAATTTTACGGTAGATAACTTTTGTAGTTCCTCCAATGCTTAATCCTGGAGTTTTTAACTTTCGAGCATAAGAAAACAGAAAAGCATAATCACCTGCTGAGAATTTTGTAATGTTATCATAGTTAATCACACCATTGTTATCTATAAGCTGAGTAGTATTTGGAATATCATCCACACCGAACCGAAGCGCTGCAAAACCAATTGTACTTTTTGCGTTAATTGAATGGGCAAAACCCAAATAATCGTATTTTGCAATTCCTGCAAAGTATTCAGAATGCATAAATGAAACCTCCAAAAATTTATCCACATTCGTTAAGCCCGCTGGATTCCAGTAAATTGAATTTACATCATTTGAAGAAGCAACAACTGCAGAACCGAAACCTAAAGATGCTGCCCCAACTCCTAGAGACATAAATTCATTCGAATATTTAGGAGCCGAAGTTTGTGAAAAACTGATAGAACTTGTTACCAAAGAAAAAAGAAAACCTAAAAAAATACGCATAAAAAGATTTTTTATATTCAATAACACCTTCTTTGCTAAAAAATTGTGTTCTTTGCAGAATAGTAGTATAAAAATAGTCAAAGAATATTTACATAATCTTTAACTAAATTAAATTAATACGAGAGGATGTTCAGGATGTTCAATATTCCAAATTTATTCACTGCAGCAAATATGCTTTGTGGTTTTGTCTCAATTATTTTGGCCTTATTCGGAAGAATAGATCTTGCTCCCTTATTTATATTAGCTGCTGTGGTTTTTGATTTTCTAGATGGCTTCATTGCTCGAAAAATGAACCTTCAAGGAGAACTTGGAAAACAATTAGATTCGCTTGCTGATATGGTGACTTTTGGAATCGCTCCAGGAATTATCATGTTAGTAATGATCGTTATAGGAATTGATTTCAGTGCTTTGCTGGCTAAAGAATCTGGAACAAATTTTCAAAATACAGAATTAAGTTATTATTCTTTCATACAAATATGGGATTGGATTCAAGCATTAATTTATGGTGTGCCAAATGATTTTGATGCTTCAATAAAATACTTGCCATTCACTGCATTAATAATTCCTTTCTTTGCAATGTTTCGTTTGGCAAAATTTAACTTAGACAAGCGCCAAAGTGATCGTTTTCGGGGAATTCCAACTCCTTTAAACACGATATTTTTTCTTTTTTTTCCGCTATATTTTTCCTTTAACTTAAATCAATGGGAACACCAAGAAAAATGGATTTTGATGCTTTTTGATTGCTACACATTGTCTGCTATCACAGTTTTATTTTCAGTATTAATGGTTACAGACATTCCTTTAATTTCTCTCAAATTTAAAACATGGACTTGGAATGAAAATAAATTCCGCTATATTCTTGTTGGAAGTTCGTTGATAATTATTCCTCTTTTTTGGATTTGGGCAATTCTCATTATTGTATTTTTGTATTTATTTTTATCACTTATCGAAAATTATCAACTAAAGAAATATGAAGTTTAAAGCTGAAATAGATGTAATGCCCCACGATGCACTTTTAGACCCTCAAGGTAAAGCTGTATCCAACACTATGAAAAATATAGGTTTACCAGAAATTGATGGCGTTCGTATTGGTAAACATATTCGTCTATTTATAGAAGCTAAATCTGAAGCAGATGCATCTGAAAAAGTCGATGATGCATGTAAAAAAATGCTAGTAAATCAAATTATGGAAAGCTATTCTTTTTCTATTTTAGAGATCTAATTTTCCTTAGTCAATTCTAAAAGAATGCTTATTAGGGTCTTTGTTCATAAGAACCTAAACTTGCGTTAAAATCAAAAACTGAGAAGTCGCTAGCGTCAACGTAAGCATCACCATTTAAGTCTCCATTTAGCAAGTATAAACCACCATATTGCGATAAATAAATGTCTGTTTCGAAAACTGTATAATCCACACCATCTAAATACCCATCTCCATTCAACTCTCCCAATCTTGATGCATATAAACCTGAAACTAATGTTGACATTGGGGCTACAGAACCATCAGTATAAACAGTTGCAATATTATTGGAAAAATTAAGAGCTGTTGAACCTGATATAGTTACAGGATTTGCACTCCATAAAGGTAATGAAGATCTATGTTTAACTACAACGTAATATGAATTACCTAATACACCTACTGGAAACGTACACTGCACGCTACCATTTTTTTGTAAAATAGGAGAAACACTATAATCGACAACATTAAGACTGGCTGCACTTCGTAATTCGACAGTGATTACGTCAACATCTGTAATAGCTCCAGGATTTGCTGATCCAGATTCTATGAGATTAATATATCTAGCCGCTCTCATGCTTGCAGGATTTGAACCATAAATGTAATATCCATCCAAGAACATTTGAAGTGAAAGAGTAGCAGATAATGGTGTAATTGTAAGATTCAATTCTTGCGTTACGCAATTTTCTGTAGTACCAGTATAGACTCCTGAAGATGTATATGTTTGACCATTCCATGTATACGAGCCGGTAGATGATGTAGTTGTAGTATTTATAGAACTTGGCGTTATGGTTAAATCTAAAGTTTCAGTTACACAGTTTGAAGTTGCACCAGTATAAACTCCAGATGTATTATACGTTGTTCCATTCCAAGAATAAGAGTTACAAGCCGAGGCTGAAGTTGAATTTGTAGAGCTTGGTGTTATGGTTAAATTCAAAGATTCTGTAACACAGTTTGTAGTCACACCAGTATAAACTCCAGATGTATTATACGTTGTTCCATTCCATGTATAACTTCCACAAGCGGATTGTGATGTTGAATTTGTTGAACTTGGTGTGATCGTTAAGTTCAAAGACTCAGTAACACAATTTGCAGTTGAACCAGTATAAACTCCAGATGTATTATACGTTGTTCCATTCCAAGAATAACTTCCACAAGCGGATGCTGAAGTTGAATTTGTAGAACTTGGATTTATTGTCAGATTCAATGATTCTGTTACGCAATTTGTAGTTGCACCAGTGTAAACTCCAGATGTGCTATACGTTGTTCCATTCCAAAGATAAGAGCCACAAGCAATTTGTGATGTTGAATTTGTAGAACTACTGTTCACACTTATTTCAATACCAGTGCTTGTAAAAATTGGATTTGCAATACAACCAAGAGATGTTGAAACTAGAAGTCTTACAACATCAAGATTTGCCAAATTGGCAGAAGTATAAGAACTACTTGTTGCACCTGATATATCTGCATTGTTTAATTGCCATTGATAAGTTTCAGAAGACCATGTATTAGTAGATATTGAAGTAAATACTACATTTGTTCCGGCACAAACCGAAGTTGCATTTGAAGAAATTGTTGCAGATTGAAGTACAGGTGTAGTAATAGCAATAACATTTCCGAAAAGAGATACATTATCCATTCTCCAAGTAGCAGATGACGAACCCATTCCTATAATATAAAATCTAAACGAAACATTTGATAAATCTTGAAAAGCTGTTCCTAAATTAACAGTGTCATCTAAATTTACATTCCCATTATTTCCTGAAAGACCTGACCCTATATTTGATGAATAATTATCAAGACTAGATCGAATAACCCAAGTTGGAGTTCCTCCTGATGAACTTGCTCTGTGGTGAAAAGCAATTCTATCTAATTTTAGTTTATTACAACTAGAAGAACTAATAGAAAACTGGTTGTATTCATTTAAATCAATCGTTGCACTTTGATTCCAAGCACTATTATTAAAAACTCCAGAAGACGAAGAACATGTTGTATTTAAAGTACTAAACAAGGAAAATGTTGCGTTGGTTGGTTGTGAAACTACCGCATTATCTGCACTTGGGCAAGTTGTAGTACCTGTAAACTGATAAGTACCTAGCTGAATTGGTAGCAATGGTGCATCAATGCCATTACAGTCTTCGTCTACTCCATTTGCAGGCACTTCTGTTGCTCCAGGATAAACTAGAGCATTATTGTCATTGCAGTCACCACTTACAGCGACGTACCCCGGATTAGCACTACAGGCAGAAACAAAAACATTTGGGTTTCCATAACCATCATTATCTAAGTCTTGATAATAATAAATAGAATTCACAATGTTTAAATTTAAGGTAATAGTACTGTCACACCCTACAGCATTTCCAGAAATTAATGTTTGAGTATATTGCCCAGTACTTGTATAGGTTGAGCCATTCAATGTGTATGAACCACAATTTGTAACATTAAGCGTTGAGAAAGATGGTTGTTTAATGATTAAATTTAAGGTGATTACACTATCACAACCTGCCGCATTTGCATTTGGAAGGGTTATCATATAGGTGCCTGATGTTGTATAAATTTGGTTGTTAAAACTGTAAGAGCTACATTTAGATACATTGGAAATATCATATGAAACACAACTTACAGTATTTGCTGGAGTAACTGAAGCCCAGTCAGAACCATATCTAAACTCATCTAACTCTATGTTTCCTGTATATGTAACTGGAGGAGTACTAGTTGAAGAAGAACCTTGTCTTAAAAAAATAAGTGTAAAATTTATAAAAGATGAACTAGCAGCTGTATTTGAAGCGGTTGCAGGAGGCTCTGTAAATCCTGGAACAGGGTTAACCCAAATTGATGATTGTGCTAATTGAGCAGGAGTAGCGCCAGAAGCTGCCACATAAGCTTTTAATTTAACTACAACAAAATGAGTTGTATTACAAGGGTAATCCTCGGTTCCATAAGTTGGAGTTCCTGTAATATTTAATGTCCCAAATTTTATAGTGTTTGGTGCTGATCCAGGTTTAACATATACTTTTGCAGCGAAAGATGTATTAGAAGCTCCAAAACCTGCGAAATAATCACCATTTGGATTCATACCCGTAGTATTAGGAACGTTAATTAGGAAAGAAAAATACCCAGTTCCTGAAATACCTGTAATTGCTTTATTTACATCCTCACTATTACCTGCGATTAATTGCGCCCTATTTCCAGCTGAAAGAGGAAGATTATTGTAATAAAGACTAGCTCCAGAATTAGAAGCAGAAGTTAAGGTTTGTAATTGCCCTGCAGTACCTGAGTGTGTTGTCCATCCATTTGCATTTAAAGCTCCAGTAAAATTAAAAGATTCAAAAGTTTGTGCTTTAAATAAGAAACTGACAAATAAAAATAAAAATAAGTAAAGAGATTTCATAAGTGATTAGTTTTAAAGTCGTTTAGTTATAAATACTATAGTCAAACAAAAATACTTATTAAGATTCAACTAGAAGTATTTATAATGTAAATATAACCTAAAAATAATATCAAAAACTTGATTAACTTACTATTTTCTTAATTTATTTTACTAAATTTTCGCGGTTTTGTTCCTTCGAGATGAAAATAATAAAACCCAGAACTAAGCTCAAAAACAGAAATCCCCTCAGATTTTTTTTCTAATAATCCTTTCTTAACAATTGATCCAAAATTATCGAAAATTAAATACGCTCTTTGCTTTTGATCACTGAAGTCAATATAAAGAATAGTTTCAACTGGATTTGGATAAATTGAAAAAAGAGCAAGTTCTTCTTCTGATATACCTGATGAATTAATGGTGAGATTAAGATATTGAGTTACACAAGAATCTATAGGTCCAGTATATAATCCAGTTTGAGTATAGCTTACTCCATTTGCATCCCACATAAATGAATCAAGCGAAGTAATTGTTGTAGTATTTGTTGAACTAGTCGTAATTGTCAAATTTAAAGATTCGCTAACACAATTGACTGTCGTTCCACTATAAATTCCAGATGATGAATACGTTGTTCCGTTCCAATTATAAGAATCACAAGCTGATACTTCTGTTGTATTTGTTGAACTAGGCGTAATTGTCAAATTCAAAGATTCGCTAACACAATTGACTGGTGTTCCACTATAAATTCCTGATGATGAATACGTTGTTCCGTTCCATTCATAAGAATCACAAGCTGATACTTGAGTTGAATTTGTTGAACTAGGCGTAATTGTTAAATTCAAAGATTCCGTTACACAATTGACTGTTGTTCCTGTATAAATTCCAGATGATGAATACGTTGTTCCGTTCCATTCATAAGAATCACAAGCTGATACTTCTGTTGTATTTGTTGAACTAGGGGTAATTGTCAAATTCAAAGATTCGCTAACACAATTGACTGTTGTTCCACTATAAATTCCAGATGATAAATAAGTTATTCCGTTCCATTCATAAGAATCACAAGCTGATACTGCAGTTGTGTTTACGGCATTAGCTGTAACATTAATATAATTTGAGAATTCTATTGTATCACTTCCAGAGCTATTTGTAGCTATTAAACTTGCAGCATAAGATCCCGCAGAAGTATAAGTAACAATTGGATTTGCTATAGTGCTTGTAGAGGGAACTCCACCAGGAAAAGACCAAGAATAAGATGTGGGTGAACCTAATGTAGTGCTTGTATATTGGACTGTGTTACCCTGACAAATTAATGGTGTTGATGAAGAAAAATTAGCAACAGGAGGGGGTATAAAAACACCTGAAATATTTATGTTATCAATGTATAAGTTATTTCCATAAGCAGGAAGATTTCTAAAAGCAATTCTTACACTTGGTTCCCCAATATATTGGTCTAAATTGATCGTTTCGTTTCTCCATTGAGCTGAAGTAGGTGTAAAGTTAGATGTAATTGGCGGCGCTGTAGGAAGATTTCCAGGACCTATTGTTAGTCCTGTTTTTAGATAAAGTGAATTCCAAGTAATTCCACAGTCTGAGGATATTAGAACTTCTAATCCGTCAATATAACTGGCATTGTAGGCTGCATAAGCAACATCAAAAGAAATTTGAGCAGACAATAAATTTGTAAAACTTAAAATTGGCGATCGGAATTCATCTTGATTACCTATGTCATTTTCAGAATAATTTAAAAAAATCATTGAATTACCAGAACTTGGTGCTAAGCCAACTGTAGAATTTCTTGTCCAAGTTGAACCTTGATCAGTATTCAAAATCGACCAACCAAGAGGCGGAAAAGCAATGCCAGTAAAACCTTCAATTAGTGGGGGATTTTGAGGAGAGAGAACAGTTATAAACGTCGTTTGTATTTCTGAATCATCTCCATTTAAATTTGCGACATTTAGCGTTACAGTGTATGTTCCAGCAGAATTATAGCTTATAATTGGATTTTGTTCGGAGCTTGTTGCAGGCGAGCCTCCTGGAAATGTCCAAGAATAAGTTGATGGTGTTCCAGTTGAAGTACTTGTAAATTGAACTGACTGACCTTGACAAATTGATGTTTTATCACTTATAAAACTTGCTACAGGAGCAACTGGGACACTTATATACACATCAGATTCCCATGTGCCTCTGCCATAAGTTGCACAGCGTAATTTATTGTTAGGATAAAAAATTTCTAAATCTCTCACTGCACAATTTGGAAGACCTGAGGTAAAATCCACCCAAGAAATCAAA
>Ga0114980_10002953_pt1 | contig 11822 bp, 12 predicted proteins | sample S_140806_EF_Meta_FD_87018 | JGI IMG/M metagenome (GOLD analysis project Ga0114980, IMG submission 87018) | Freshwater microbial communities from Lake Simoncouche, Canada to study carbon cycling - S_140806_EF_MetaG | ecosystem: Environmental > Aquatic > Freshwater > Lake | place: Lake...
CTTCATAAAAATATAGACAATATAACATCAAAAATGCTAAATCGTCTCACTTTTTTGGAGGAAAGCATATATTAAAATAGAAGTTAAAAATGATAATTTAGAGCAGGCTCTAAGAGCTCTTAAGAAAAAATTACAAAGAGAAGGAGTATTTCGCCTGCTTAAAATTAAAAGTCACTTTGAAAAACCCTCTGAACGAAAAAAGCGAGAGAAAGACGAAAATACTAGAAGAGTAAAAAAATTTAAAAAACTAAAAGCAAGATATTAAGTCCTGATATCTCAAAACGCTAAAGCAAAAAAATAGCCATCAAAACTAAAACAAGTATTATAGAAACTGATACGTATATTGTTAATTTTTTAAAATTAGACCAAGTTTCTTTTTGCGGATTTATATCCATAAAATTACTAGCCCTGTCTTGCTTTAAACTTTGGATTTTTTTTGTTGATAACGTAAAGCTTTCCTCGTCTTCTAACAACTTTACAATTGATATCTCTTTTTTTAAGAGATTTTAATGAACTAACAACTTTCATAGGGACTTTAAATATATATTAAAATGCAGTTTGTAAAGAAAAGTTAACAATTATTAATTAAAAAATTGTTCACATAATCCTTAAGCCTGTTTTTTGCATATAATCTTATAATCTTATTATTTAAATTCATTTTTGTTAAAGCAGATGTAAAACGTTCCCCTTCTCTTTTTGGTAAATACCTAATTTTACGCTTAAACAATTTTGCAAGTTCAATAATGCTAAAAGATTGTTTGCTTACGATAGAATAGTGCCTACATTTATTCTTTTTCCACGCAAAAATACAAACTTTAACCGTATCAAAAACATGGGTAAATCTTCTAGTCTGCGTTCCTGGTTTCGCCACTGGTAATTTTTTACCTGATTTAAAATGATCTTCAAATATTCCAACAACCGTTGCCATGTCGCCTTTACAAATTTGTTTTTCTCCATACACATTATAAAAATAAACAACTTCATATCTAAAATTAAACCATTTTTTAAAATTTTCTAACAACTCTAAATTTTTAGCCTTAGAAAAAGCGTAAGGCGATAAATTCATATCTTTGCCACTATTTCCTAAACTAGCGGAAGTTGCAGAATAAATTAATTTAATTTTGTTCTTTAAAGAAAAATTAAACACATTTAAGCTTCCTTCAATATTAGAACTAAAACACTGATTTATTTTTTTAAAGCTTTGATAAATTCTTGCAAATTCCCCAAAATGAAAAATAGTATGAATTTTTCCATTATAATTTCTCAACAAAATTTCAATATTTTTAGTATTCCCTTTTAAATATTTAACTCTTTTATTCTTAATATGATTTTTAGATAAGCCAGATGAGTAATTATCGATGCTGATAATTTTAAATTTTTTTAATTTTAAAAGTTCAGATATTAAATTGGATCCTATAAATCCAGCTCCTCCTGTTACAACTAATATATTTTTCATTAAAATTTTAAGAAGGATTTATCAAGCCTGGCAACGACCTACTCTTCCGTGCCTTAAGACAAAGTACCATTGGCGCTAAAGGGCTTAACTTCCGAGTTCGGAATGGGATCGGGTGTTACTCCTTCGCAATAATCACCAGGCGTTTATTTTGTAGCTAAAAATACTATATTTGTAAACTTTAAAATATAACTCTTACTAAAGTTATAATATTAAATTTTTGATTAATTCTAAAAAAAGCCTCATAAGCTTATTTAAAATAATTTTACAAAAATAATACTAAAATATAAAAGTATTCTTAATGCAACCAAAAAAAAGAGTTAATTATATTAAAAACTGGATAGTAAATTACTGTAATTCTATAGAAAAAAAACCATCCTATTTAGTGGTTGGCGTTTCAGGAGGAATTGACTCTGCGGTTGTTAGTACAATTTCAGCTTTAACAGGTTTTAAAGTTAAAGCCTTATCAATGCCTATTAGGCAGCTAAAGTTTCAAGATGATCTAAGTAAAAAACATATTAAATGGTTAGTAAAAAATTTCTCAAATGTTGATGGAGTTATTCTAAATTTAGATGAAACATTTAATTCTTTTGAAAAAACTTTAAATCGTTTTAAATCAGAACATGCTTTTGCAAACTCAAGGGCAAGACTTCGAATGACTACACTTTACCAAGTTGCAGGTTCAAGCGGCGGAATTGTTGTCGGAACTGGTAATAAAGTTGAAGACTTCGGTGTGGGTTTTTATACTAAGTATGGAGACGGAGGAGTTGATATATCTCCAATTGCAGATTGTACCAAAACGGATGTGTGGGATATGGGTAAATATCTTGGAATTGCCGACGAGATAATAAAAGCTGAACCTACAGACGGTCTCTGGGCAGATGGTAGAACAGACGAAAAGCAATTAGGGATGTCTTATAAAGAATTGGAAATAGCAATGAAAGATCCAAACGATAAAAATTATAATAAATATTTAGAAATTAGAAAAAAGAATTTACATAAAATAAATCCTATTCCAGTGTGTATTATAAAAAAATGAGAAGTGGCTTATTTTTTTTATAATACTTTAAGTAAAGCAAAACGAAAATTTATCCCGTGAGATGAACAATAAATTAAAACATATTTCGTTAGTTTAAAGTGTATAATTCTCGGATTAAAAAAGCAAAAACATTAGTTTTGTTTAACATGTTATTAAAATTACTAAAAAAAATTAATAAATACACTGTTACTTACCTTAGAAATATTAGCGATAGATAAGATAAAATAATTGATCGTATATAATAAATTATAATGTTATAAATTAATATTTTATCGCGGGGTGGAGCAGTCTGGTAGCTCGTCAGGCTCATAACCTGAAGGTCCTTGGTTCAAATCCAAGCCCCGCAACCAAATAAAAAATTTTAATTAAAGAAGCTTATGAATAGTGGTTACGATATAATTTTTAATTTTTATAACGACTACAATTATCTTAAATCATGTATTAAAAATATAAATAATCAAACTATTCTAGCTAATAATCTTATTTTTACAGATGATGGCAATGAAGATAGAAATCTTGAAAAATTAATTAGAAAAACTCTCAATAAAAAAATAAAATTACTTTTTATTAAAAATTCCAAGAATATAGGACCAGAAATAAGTTCAGAGAATGCATTAAAAAAAATTAATTCAAAGTTTTTTTTTCTTATAGCCGCTGATGACATAATTTATAAAAATTTTGCAGAAGAAAACAGTAAAATATTAAATAAATACCCCGATGCTCCTTTTGTATTTTCAAATCTAATTATTGATAATCATATTAATAAAAAAATTTACAATATTAATTATTATTTTTTAAAAAAAAATTATTATAATAAAGAAGAAGTTAAAAATCTTTATAGAAAACATCAATTCAAAATTTATCATAACACTGTATTTTTTAATTCTAAAATTTGTCAAAAAGACAATCTTCAAAAAAAAAAATATGGAAGAAGAGCTGATATGTTGAATCTTTTATATTTAGCTTCTAACTACGGATTTGCTTATATTAATAAGAATTTATCAAAGTTTTCATACAGAAAAGGTCAGTGGGGAAAAATTATGTCAGATCATTATTTAATTAAAGAATTATTAGTATTAAAAAAATATCAACGTAAATTTTATAAATTCTTTATTAAAGAAAATATGCACTTTGATTTGTCAATTTTTTCGATTCCTAATTTAATTAAAAATAATCTAATTGAGACTATAAGTTTAAAATGGTTTATTAGATCTATAAAATTTTTTTTATGGAAAAAATTAAGATTTATATTTCCAAAAAAAAGTTTAAATATTTTATTTAGAATTTTTAATTAAATATTTACCATTCTTATTTAAACTTTCAAATAATATTATTAAGGCTATGGGAATATACAGAACTATACTCATCCAATTATTAAAAAAATTTCCACTAGGCATCAATGGAAATAAATTAACAAGAACCGCTTGGTATAAAATTAATTTTAATAAATCTAAATTATTTTTTTTTTTAAAAAAAATTTTTACAAATTTAAATAAAATATAAAAATATAATCCAATTAAAAAGCAAAAACCTAATAAACCTATTTCTGCTAAAAATTGCATATAAAAATTATGAGGATGAGTTGCGCAACCATTATAATGAGCATATCTAGTTTCTTTGCATGCCTCTCTAAAACTTTTTACACCATGACCAATTATAGGCCTGTCTTTGAACATATTAAAAGCTACAACATAATGGGATTCATAGACAGCCGAAAAAATATTAATCTTATTATCTGTAAAAACTTCTTCCTTAGTAGCATTGAACATTCTTATTTTAGCATCTGGATTAATTTGAATAAAGAATAATCCCAAAATAGGCGCACATAATAATAATATAAAAATTATTTTTTTAAAACTTTTTAAATATAAAGAAAAAATTAAAATATTTATGATTAATATAAAAAAAGATGTTCTTTCTCCTGATAAAAAAATTGCACAAGTATTAATTATTAAATAAAAAAATAATAAATATATATTATATTTTTTATTTATATCGGAAATGAAAAGAATAAATATAACTCCTAAAAACATAAACCTTGCTAAAAAACCTCCTGCTATTAATTCAGTTCCAAATAAACTGCTATACCGTCCAGGTGTTAATGGAATGTTACCAAACAGATCTATATTAAAACAATATTGAATTATAATATTAACAGCTAAAAAAACTAAGGTAATAGTAGAGATAAGAAATAATAATCGTAGTGTTTTTATATTTTTTTCTAAAATTAGAGAAAATGCTAATGAAAAAATAATAAATCTAAAATAAAAAATAGAAGTTTCTAAAGATAATCTAGTATATTTTGAGAATATTGAGCCGATAATTAATAGAATAGTAAATAATACATATGCTAAAAATATTTTTTTATTTATAAATTCTAAATTGAAATTTCTATATAAATTAAATAAAAATATTAATGATAGCATAATGCATATCAATTCAGGTAATAACGGACCTGTAATTAATGATGGAATTAATATAAGAATTAATAAATTTTGAAAATTATTAACATTAAATTTATCTCTATACATAACTAGTGAATGAACATCTATATTGCCGCTTTCTTATTATCAAGTTTAGTTTTTTTCATTATATATGGAATATCTAAAAATCTAAAACTTCTAGACTATCCAAATCGAAGCAGAAAATTACATTTAAAACCAACTCCTTATACTGGTGGAGTTGCAATATTAATCATAAATATATTGCTTATAAAAATTACTAATTACGATATACAAATAAAAAATTTAATAATACTTTCATCGACTATTGTTCTTTTAGGATTTTTGGATGACAAATATAACTTGCAAGTACCACTAAGAGTTTTTTTTCAAGTTGCTTGCATTTTTTTAATAATACAACAAGGTTTTTTTGTTACAAATCTTGGAAAAATATTTTCTATTCAAGAAATATCTTTGGGAACTTTTTCAGTAATATTTACAATAATATGTGTGGCGATAATTATGAATGGATTTAATTATTTAGACGGAATAGATGGCCTTGCCTCGTCATTATTTTTAAATTCATTGATGCTAACTGGAATATTTTTGTTTTTGCAACAAAGTTTCTTACATGATATTAAAGAAATTTTAGTATTAATATCTATACCTGTAATTACATTCTTCTTATTTAATATAAAATTTCTAAAATTACCAAAATTGTTTTTAGGGGATAATGGAAGCCTATTAATTGGAGCAATCTTATCTTTTCTTTTAATCTACATAAGTCAAAATAAAAAACTATTAGAGCCTGCGCTAATAATATGGGTAGTTGGATTTATTTTTTTTGATTTTTTTTCAACAAATATTTCAAGAATTCTTAAAAAAAAAACTGCATTCATTCCTGGCACTGATCATCTTCATTTTTTTTTAAAAAAAAAAATAGGATTATGTAAAACCTTGTTTTTATTAAATTTTTTAAATATTTTAATATCTTTTTACGGATACATTATTTGGTTTTTTTTTGGAAATTTGTTTTCATTAATAAATTTTATAATATGCGCTATTAGCTATTTAATTTTATTCAATAAAATAAATTTTAAAAAAATTATTTAAACTTATGAAAAAATAAATCTATAACAAATTTATCATAAGGTACTATATTTTTTATTTTTATATATTGTCTAAAGTTAAAAAAACGTCCCATCTTTCCTTCTCCTAGAATAAAATTTTTTTTGAACTCTTTTTTATCCTTAACGTGAAATAAAAAAAAAATTCTAGAAAAATTAAATAATTTAATTTTTGAAAAGAAATTCATCTTAAAAAAGGTAATTAATTTATTTTTTTTTATAGTTATTGACGTCTCCTCTTTAAATTCTCTAATAGCTGCGTTAACAAATGTCTCATTTATTTTTTTTGCACCTCCAAAACACCCCCAAAATTTTGGATAAAATATACCTGATTTGTTACTACGGTTTTGCAAAAATACTTCGTTTTTATAATAAGCGATCACCGCTGAAGCGTCGGCTACTTTTTTTCCTATAAACATTCAACTACCATTTAGTAGAATTAGGCATTAATTTTGGATTTGAAACTATGTAATGCCAAATTAATACCTGTAAACTTTCTGATATAGGTGTTAAATAGTTTTTATTTTCAATTTCCAATTTTATAACAAAATCACCATGATTTGCTAAATATCCATCATGTTTTGCTACTACTCCTAAAACCTTAGCATCAACTTTTTTTGCATATTCTATTGCTTTAATTAAATTAACTGAAACATTTTTTTCTTTGTTCCCACCTCCTACTGAAAATATAAAAACTACATCTCTATTAGATAATTTGCTAATTTTTAAATACTCTATGAAAATGGTATCAAATCCATCATCATTTGTTCTTGCGGTTATTTCAGAAATATTATCAGTTGGACAGTAACATTCTATATTTAGAAGTTTTCTGAAATCATTAACTGCATGACTTGCATTTCCAGCACTTCCTCCGATTCCCAAAAAGAAAATTCTGCCTTTACTTTTTTTAACCTTTATAATGACATCGCATAGTTTTTCTAAGGTATTCCTATCTATTAAGTTTATACTTTTGATTGTTTCTTTAAAAAAATTACTTTTAAATTTCATAAATTTAATTATTATCTTAAATTGTAATATATAAATTATTATATTCAAGGATATCATGAAAGTACCATTTGTCGATTTACGCTCTAGATTTTTAGAGGAAAAAAAAGATATAAACAAAATTATCAATAAAATCCTTAAAAGTGGAAATTTGATACTTTCGCCTGATGTTTTAAATTTTGAGAATCAAATATGCAAAAAACTTCAAATTAAATATTGTTTAGGTTTAAACTCTGGCACAGATGCCTTGATGATGGCCCTTTGGGGATTAGGTATAAAAAAAAATGATGAAGTGATTACAAGTGCAGTATCTTTTATTGCTACCGCAGGTTCAATAGCGCACATCGGAGCTAAACCTGTTTTTGTAGAATGTGGCTTAGATTTAAATATTGACCCAAATAAAATTGAGAGCGCAATTACAAAAAAAACTAAAGCTATTATGCCTGTTCACTGGACTGGAAGAATGTGTGATATGAAACAAATACATAAAATTGCAAAAAAATACAATTTGTTAATTATTGAAGATGCCGCACAAGCTGCTGGTGCGCATATTAATGGAATTAAACCTGGACAACTTAGTAATGCAGCTGCTTTTTCAGCCCATCCTCTTAAACCTCTAAATGCACTCGGAGATGCAGGCTACATGGTTACAAATGATAAAAAATTATATGAAAAAATAAAACTTTACCGAAATCATGGCTTAATAGGAAGAGAAGATACTAAGTTTTATGGTGTTAACTCAAGATTGGATGGCATTCATGCTGGTGTTCTTAACTTAAGACTTAAAAAGTTAAAAAACGTTATTAGAAAAAGAAAAAAAAATATTGATCTTTATAAAAAATTAATAAAGGCAAAAGAATTCTACATTATTCCTGAGAAAAAAAACGAAATAAATTCTTACGCAATGTTTGTTTCTTTAGCCGATAATAGAGATCAATTAAATAATTACTTAAAAAGAAATGGCATTGAAAGTATAATCTACTATGGAAATCCACTACATTTACACAAATCATCAAAAACAACTTTTAATTACAAAAAAGGCGATTTACCAATATCAGAAAATGTTTGTAAAAAAGTTATTTCGATTCCTTTTCATCAAAATATTTCCAAAAAAGAAATAGCTCATATAGCGAAATTAATAAACAAATTTTATCAAAATTGAAAAAATTTTATAATCTCTTAAAAACTTTTCCAAAAATTTACAGAGATATAAATTCTAGAAAGAAAAATAAAATAAAAAATAGAAAATTAGCTCTCAAATTCTCAAAACACTATTTTGATGGTGACAGAAATACTGGCTACGGGGGTTATTACTATGATGGTAGATGGGTTAATATCGCAAAATCTATTATCAAAAGATACAACTTAAAAAAAAATTCAAAATTTCTGGATATTGGTTGTGCAAAAGGATTTTTAATGTACGACATCTTGAAGGTCTCAAAACATAAGATAAAAGTATATGGCATAGATATATCCCGTTATGCTAAATCACATGCGCCATCAGCAGTAAAAAAGAAAATTAAGATTTGTAATTGCAAAAATCTACCATTCAAAGACAATTATTTCGATTTTGTTATTTCTATAAATACAATTCATAATTTAAATAAAAATCAATGCATAGAGTCTTTAAAAGAAATTCAAAGAGTTTCTAAAGGCAAAGCATTCGTACAAGTGGATGCTTACACTTCAAAGACTGAATATAAGAAATTTTTAGATTGGATGTTAACTGCGAAAACATTTCTAACTCCCAAAAAATGGAAAGAATTGTTTGAAAAAGCTGGTTACACTGGAGATTATTATTGGACGATATTAAAGAGTTCAAAATAATTTAAAAAATAAATTTTAATCAAAAATATTAAAGTCAATTTTTAATAAATTACAAAGATTATAAGTTGAAATGATATCATAATTTTTATTGGTCTTATATAATTTAATAAAATATATAAATTAGTATATAATAATTTATGTTAATATATATTAATAAACTAATAAAAATTTTAATTAAAAATGCAATTCAAATATAATAAATTATTTTTATCAAATCAGTTTTTCTTTAGAAAGTTTTTTAAAAAAGATAAACTTCTATTTGAAAAAAAACTGTACGCATACATAGAAAAATTTTTAAAATTAATACATCCAAAAAAAAAATTTAAATTAAAAATTTCAAATCGTTTTTCCTTAGAAGAAATGGCCTCGCCTCCATTAGCTCTTAATCTTTATGAATTTATTTGTAATTTATCAAAACCAAAAAAAGTTTTAGAAATTGGAACTTTTGTTGGCGTTAGCGCTCTAACACTAGCAAGAGCTACTGATAATAAATGTAAAATTTTTACAATTGAAAAATTTAAAGAATTTTTTGAAATCGCAAAATATAATTTTAAAATAAATAAATTTGATAAAAAAATAAAAATTTATAATGGTGACGCTATAAACATTTTAAAAAAATTAAAGAAATTTAAATTTGATTTAATATTTTTAGATGGAGATAAAGGAAAATATACAGAAATATTTAAAATTATTGAAAAAAATAATATTAAAAAAAATTCAATAATTATTGTCGATAATTTTTTTTTCCATGGAGATGTCTTGAATAGATCACCTTCAGATAAAGGTCTGGGGGTAAAGAAATTAGCCACATATATTTCAAAATCAAAGAAATATAATTTAACCTTACTTCCTATGTATGATGGAATTGCTTTATTGCAAAGAAAATGAAAAATTTAATTAATTTATATAAAAAATCTTTATTAATAAGAACTGTTGAAGAGACGATAGCTGAAAAGTATTCTGAACAAGAAATGCGATGTCCAATACATCTGTCAATTGGACAGGAAGCCTCCGCAACAGGTGTATGCTTATCTTTAAAAAGTAAAGATATTTTATTTAGCAGTCATCGCTCGCATGCACATTATATTGCAAAAAATTGTAATTTAAAGGGGATGATTTGTGAATTATACGGAAAAGCAAATGGATGCATAGGTGGAAGAGGTGGTTCTATGCATCTGCAAGATAAAAATAAAAATTTTTTTGCAAGCATTCCAATAGTATCTAGTGCTCTTGGCCCCGCTGTTGGTGTTGCTTTAAATTTAAAAAGAAAAAAATCTAAAAATATATGTGCAGTTTATATTGGCGATGGTTCAATTGAGGAAGGAATATTTCATGAAGCAATGAACTTTGCATCTTTAAATAAATTACCACTTCTTATTGTTTGCGAAAACAATCTTTATTCTGTTTATACTAATATTAAAGAAAGGCAAATAGATGATAATTTTGTTCGTTTTGCAAAAGCTTTTAAAATTAATTCACTAAGAATGGATGGTAACGATGCCTATAAAATATTTGAAAAATCAAAAAAAATTTTACAAAATATGAGAAATAATCCGTCTCCCTTTTTTCTACAACTAGATACTTACCGATGGAGAGAACACTGCGGTCCTAATTATGACAATAATATTGGGTACCGATCAGAAAATGAGTTTCAGAAATGGAAAAAAAGATGCCCTGTAAAAAAACTAGAAAATTTACTACTTAAAAAAAAAATTTATAATTCTAAAAAATTATTAAATATAAAGAAAAAATTAAAAATTTATGTAAATAAAATATTCATATTTGCACAAAAATCCAAATTACCGAATCCTAATACTATTACTAATTTTGTTTATAAATAATTTATGAATAAAAAAAATATTATTACTTTCGCAGATAGTATTAGGAAATCATTAGATCAGAATATGTCGGAATATAAAAATCTTATTACTTTTGGCGAAGGAATTGATGACCCATCTTCTATGTTTGGAACTACAAAAGGATTAAGAAAAAAATATGGTCTTAATCGAACAATAGAAATGCCACTTTCAGAAAACTGTATGATTGGCGCTGCTATTGGGGCCTCATTAATGGGTGATAAAGTTGTTGTAAATCTTCAAAGGGTAGAATTTGCCCTACTCGCCCTTGAGCAAATAATTAATAATGCCGCAAAAACTCGTTACTTAAGCAATGGTAAACATAACGTTGATATTGTAATTAGATTAATTGTAGGTAGGGGCTGGGGTCAAGGACCTGAGCATTCTCAAACTTTTGAAAGCTTGTTTGCTTCAATTCCTGGATTAAAAGTTTTTATGCCTGCATTTCCATTTGAAGCCTATCAATTAATGAATCTAGCTATCAAAGATCCTAATCCTATAATCTTTATAGAAAATAGATGGAGCCATTATACTGAAGGAAATATTAATAAACTGAATTCAATGTATGATAAGTGCTTCTCAAAATTATCTAGTGGCGACGCATTAACTTTAGTTTCTTCAGGATACTCTTCCACAATATGTCATAAATTAGTTCAGGTACTCAGAAAATTTAATATTCATGTTGATTTTTTCAATCTAAAGATAATTAGACCTCTAAATTTAGAACAAATAAAAAAATCAATAACTAAAACAAAAAAAATTATTACGATAGACTCTGGTCATAAAATACTAGGCGTTGGTGCTGAAATTATAACTCAACTTGTAGAAGAAGGTTATAAATTTGATTTATCGCCAATAAGACTTGGTATGCCAGATCATCCAACGCCAAGTTCAAGGAGTTTTATTGATAAAGTTTATGTAGATAGCAACCAGATATTAGAGGCTATTTTTAGATTAATTAATATCAATATTAATTTAAAAAATAAAATAAAAAAAGAGATAAGCACACATTCAAATAATCTTCCAAAAGATATACACGACCCAAAGTTTAAAGGTCCATTTTGATTCTAAAAA
>Ga0114980_10002956_pt1 | contig 11818 bp, 14 predicted proteins | sample S_140806_EF_Meta_FD_87018 | JGI IMG/M metagenome (GOLD analysis project Ga0114980, IMG submission 87018) | Freshwater microbial communities from Lake Simoncouche, Canada to study carbon cycling - S_140806_EF_MetaG | ecosystem: Environmental > Aquatic > Freshwater > Lake | place: Lake...
AATTCAAACATTCAAAAGACAAGTAGAAGATTACATCAAAGATATCAGTAGATCTGAACCTGACTTCTATACACTTAAACTCACGAGTGACTTCATCGATACTTTATTAACTGAATATAATGACAAAAATTTTATTAAATTAGAGGAAAAGAAAATATGAATACATGGACAACTACACAAAGAGTAAAAAAGAAACTTGTTACATTCTCAATAGATAAAGACGTGTTTGAGACTTTTAAACAAACGGCAAATAAAGATATGAGAAAATATAGTCAAATTGTAGAAGGTGCCATGCGTAGATATGTGAGTTCTAAAATGTAATATAGAACAATTGTAAAAGGTTATGATATAAATTTTTCTGAAATATGGCAGAAAAAATGAATAATTTGACTGGAAAAGAGTGGTTACAAGAATCTTTTACAATTTGGTCAAATATAAAAAAAACTAAAGAAGAATTACAAACAAAGCACCCGGCATTATTTCCTCAAAAACTACCTGAAAAACTAATTAATCTTTATACAAAAAATAGCGGAGAAATAATTTTAGATCCTTTTATGGGTATTGGATCAACAATGATGGCAACTATGAATACCGGTACTAAAGGTGTTGGTATAGAATTAAATAAAAAATATTGCAGCATAGCAAAAAAAAGAATTAAAAATTTTCAAAAGGATCTATTTAATAGTAAAAAAATTTATGATCCTGAAATTATTTGCGATAATTCAAATAATTTATTGAAGCATGTTAAAGAAGATAGCGTTGATTTAGTCATAACTTCTCCGCCTTACTGGAATATTTTAAATCAAAAACGAACAGCGGATAATAAGGATATTAGAACATACTCTACTTCAAAAAACGATATCGGAAATGTTGAAGATTATGAAGAATTTTTACAATCATTGAAGAATATTTTTCAAGAAACTTACAAGGCATTAAAAATGAATAGGAGATGTATATCTGTAGTTATGGATATAAGAAAAAAAGATAAATTTTTTCCTCTACATGAAGATCAAACTAGAATTATGAAAGAGATAGGTTTTGAATTAGAAGAATATGTTATTTGGAATAGACAGAGTGATTATAATAATATGAAAACTTTAGGATATCCTTATGTATTTCGATTTAACAAAGTTCATGAATTTATTTGCATTTATTGGAAGAGATAATCTAAATTGCTAAACTTAATTGTTTTTTATTACTTACAACAATTCTAGTTTTTTTTACTGATAGACTTAATTTTCCGTATTGATTTCCCCACCCTGTAAAACCAATTCTTTTTTGACGAGCGAATACATCTAATTTATCACCTTTAAAATACTTATGGAGCAACTGATAAAAGGAGTCAGGTTTGACTGAATGTGCAGACGAACTTTCAGTGAAACATGTTTTCATTTTACCAAGAGATTCTCTAGCAAATTTAGTTTTTCCTTTATAACCAAATAAAATATGCTCTGTTGTAATCTGATAAGGACCAAAAGGGCATGGACCTGTTTTTTTATCCCAAGTAATAGTCGTATAATAATTAAAACCCCAATGCTCCAATAACTCAAAACCAATCTTGATAATAGGTTCTTTAGTTTTTTTGTCTTTACTATTAGTCACCCACAACCAAATAAGAGAACTATCTTTAGACCATTCTTTAATTGGCAATTTTTTAATATCCTCTTTTGAAAGAGTTGGATAATCAAGTATTTTTGTTTGGTTAGGTCTTACATCTCTAAAACCTGTTTTGCCCTGATTCCATGGTGGGTCAACAACCAAAATATCAAATTTTTTTTTATTACTTACTTTACACTTCTTACTAATCTTATTGTAATAATTTTCTACTTTATTATCCATTAACTATATTTCTATATTCAAAAGGTATTATTGATTCCTGATTAACGTTGTCACTATTATCATCAAAAGAAAAAATTATTAAACTATTTTTACCAAAACTCATTAACCGTGATCTAATTTTTTCGTTAATCATAAAATAACTAATTTCATTAGAATGACCTTTATCAGTAATTAGAAACGAGAATTTTGGATCAACTAATTTATTATAACTCATAATTTGTCCTATAGATCTCAATCCTACTGCTTTTGTTTCTCTATTAATTAAAATAATTTCAAATTTAGAGTTTTCTTTTTTATTAACTATAATAACTGCAAAATCTGGAATGAAATCCCAATTATTATAATTTGAAAATTGCTTAATATTTTCACTATTAATTTTAGATAAATTACTATCTTGAATAATTTCAATTAATTTATAATTTTCTAATGAATTTACGAATTTCTTTATCCAAGCAGTAATTTTTTTCTCAAGAATTTTTTTTTCGTTACTCATTAAATAATTCTACTTGGTTATTATTAATTAACTTTCCAACTTTAATTTTATTTTTATCGTCATAGTTCAAAAAATTATCATTCTGAGATATAACTTTAAGTAACGATTGAGAAATATCTTTTGTAGAAATTAAAAAACTTTCATACGGTTCAGCAATTACTGAATATGCCCATATTTGACCAACTTCTTTTATGCCTAAAGATACGACTTTACTTTCAATAAAAAAAAGTTTTTTTGTTTTTTTTGATATTCCAACAACATCTGGTCTAATATCTAAATCTTCAAGATTCTTAATTTGATCTTCAAATATCTTAAAATCATTAAACTTAGTTGCAAAAAAACTATTTAAAGTCTGAGAAGATGTATCAAATGCTTCGCTATCTTCGTTATATTTTTTTTTAATATATTTTTTTAACCATATAATTAAAGACTCATAAGTCTCTTCTTCCATAATTTTCTTAGATTTAGTGTCTTTCTTATGCTCTTTGTTTTTTTTAGTAAAATCAGTTTCTGAATATTTTTTGTCACTTATTTTTTTAAAATCTTTTTCTACTTTATTTAAATCATCTCTTTCTAGGTCACCCGATATAGCAAAAACTTCAGCGTTTTTTGCCTGTGATTGAATTTTTTTTAAGTACTTACATCCTAATCTCAAGTTAATTTGCCACTCTGCATCAAAATGAAATCTCAAATTTTCAGGTATTCTGTAATCTTTTTCCATCGGATGCTTAGATTTTATTTTACCCTCTGTAATTTTTTTTTTAGTAATTAACCAATCTCCATTATCTTCAAATCCTACTTTCAAATTATGTTTTAATATTTCTTCAAACAATTCTTTCTTGGGAGATATTCTGTGTTTAAATATTGTAAAGTTTTCAGGAAAAAAACCAACTTGGTGTTCTCTAGCGAAGGAACTAGCGCTATGATTTATATAATCATTTAATTTTCCATCTCGAATATTAGGATGACCCCAATCAAACTTTGCGGTGGGGATGTTAAAATTATCTCTTAAAAAATTATCAATTTGAACAGGAATTTTCCAATTTCTTACAATCTGAAAATAAGGTCTCATTCTACCATGTCCATTTTTTCCATCCCTATTTAACCATCCGCCGGCACTTGGGTGTCCACATGAGTCCATCAGTCCGTTTACAAATTCAATTTTAAAATCTTTGCTTTCGTTATTTAAAATTTCAGGTATTTCAAATCTGTCAAAACCTTTTTTTCCATTAAAAAAAAAACTAATAAATTTTAATATATCTTCTTCAAGATCAAAAATATTTATAATAGTAATTGTGCTGTTTGATAAAATATTAAATTTAAATTTGATATTTTTTTTTAAGAACGGAACAACATTCTCAGTGATGGACCTAAAAAACATTTCCCTTTGGGGGTATTTTTTTTTTACATCGGTGCTTATATTTTTGGTAGAATTTTCACAAATTTTATTTTTACACCTTAAAAATTTTTCTAGAGAACTTTCGGGTTTTGCTGCTAAATCTCCACATTTAGGGCAATAACCAATTCCACTTACTATCGCTTTTTTATGAGCAAAATTTATAGATATACCCTTTTCTAGAATATAACCTTTTCCACAAATCAAACCGAGTAGATAAAACAAACTATCGCTTTTTTGCATAGTTTATTTTAGCGACTTAATTATTATTGCGCTAGTTTTAAAAAAATTATTTTAGATTTTATACTTTAACAATTTGCAGAAATTATTAAGAAGCACTAACTGTTCTTTGGTTGTTGGATAGGTGTCTAATAGTCTAGGATTAAAAATAACAATAGATATTAATTGTGATCTTGATAATGCAACATTTAATCTATTTCTATCTAACGCAAAATCTAAATTTCTAGGCAAACACTCTACATCTGATGATGTCATTGAAATTATTGTGATTGAACCTTCTTGTCCTTGAAATTTGTCAATGGTGCCCACTCTTGCACCTTGATCTAGTTTAGATGCTAAATAATTTGTTTGCGCGTTGTAAGGACTGATAACTAATACATCTTCTATATTTAGTTGGCGTTTTTTTCCTTCCTTATCAAACAAATCCCTTCCTAAAAAACTTTTTACTAATTTTGCAACTATATCTGCCTCTTCATTGCTTCTTTGACTATTACCTTCGTGATCTGCTTGAATGTAAAATATTCCTTCGCTGTGAATAGAAGAATGTCCATCGAGGTTAAGTGATCGAAGTTTATTATCTTTATGACAAACTAATTTGTCATCATAAAAATTGTGTGAAATAAATTCATTTAATTTTGGATGTAGTCGATATGTTGTATTTAAAAATATTCCTTTATCTTCTGGTATTGTTTCAAGATCTCCTAATAAGAAATTAAGAATTGATTTACTAGATTCTCCTGGATGAACTCCTTCAACTGGACTACCTAACTGATTCTGGTCACCTACCAAGATTATATTTTTTGCTGATCTTCCTACTGCAACAATATCTGCCAGTGTAAATTGACCTGCCTCATCTACAAATAAATAATCTAATTTATCGTCGTTAACTTTATTTGCAAAATAGTGTTGCGTTCCAGTAACTAAGTAGGCACCCTCTGTATCTAAAAACTCTTGAAAACTCTCTGCTTTATTAAACGAAGTAAAAAACTCATTTTCTTTCACATCTTTCTCTTTATAAATTTGATCTTCGTTTAGAGAATACTTATGGGAACCTTTAAACTTAAATTTTTTGTCTCTCGCGAAAGATATGACTCTGTCTATTAAATTATGAATAACTTTATGCGAGTTTCCAGTTATCCCTACTTTTTTTCCACTTTTTAAAAGTTCAATAATACTGTTTGCCGCGACTCTAGTCTTGCCAGTTCCGGGTGGACCCTGAATATATAAATAACTTTCATCAAGTTGAGAAATAATCTTCGGAATTTCTTTATCATAATCATGCGTTTTTAAAATTTTATCTCCTTGTTTTATTCCTTTAATTTTTGGGATTTGTTTTGTTAAAACACTTTTAAGAGCATTATATTTTTTTTCCTTACTAACTAAACTGTCTACAAAATTAAAAATACTTTGCTCTAAAATGTTGACTGTTAACGGTCCTGTTGGTCCAATTGAAATTAAATCTGGTAAATATTCTTTTTTGGTTGTCCTTTTTATTTCAACAATTTTTTTTTGATAATCAATTGAATGAATACTTCCTGCACTTTGTTCTTCCAAAACTAACAAATCATTTGCAATATTAATTTGGTCACCTTTTTTTAATTTAAAATCTTGATCGTCATATGTGTAAGTAAAAATATAAGATGGTTTTCCTTCATTGATTCTAGGTTCTGCATATTTTGTCATATTTCCTATGCACTCTGTATCCTCTACTAGTTCCTCATGATCTTTTAATTTTCGATCAAAGTACCTTCTGTATCCAGGTTTATTTTCACGGTAATAAAAACCTAAAACATCATAAACTATTTTTTGTAAATCTTTATTTTCTAAATCTGCTTCTTTTAATTTTTTTTCATATGACTGCATCTTCACTTCTCTAGGTCTTAGATCTATTTCTTTAACTTTAGGTTCAAACCAAGGTAAGTTTTTATCTCTTATTTCAAGCAACCAGTTTCTAAATTGAGCGGTCGAATGACAATCTTCTTTATTATAGTCTCCAATTTCATCTAAATATTTTTGATCTTTTGTATTTAACCACCTAATATAATAATCTTCTGAAACAGTTCCTTTTCGAATGTCTGATTTTCTTTTAAAATTGTAATATTTTTCTAGATCTTTAATTGAATAACCACCAGTTGCAAATATTGTTTGTGTTGCAATAGAAAATAGATCTACAAATTTATTCTTATTTAAAAGATGAACTAACTGTATTTCTTTTTCATTATAATGCTGAGTTAATCTTTCTAATGCTTCTACTTCATAATTTGCGTAGTGATAAATAAATGAATCTGGATATTTCTTGAAATTATCATCAATAAAATCAAAAAAATTTATTAAGTTATTTTTTTCTTCTTCTTTGTTATGTGACCAAAATAACTTATATTTTGGTTGTTTATTTTCTTCATAATAAATACCAAATAAATATTCTAATTTTCCATCGACTATATGATCTTGGACAGATTCCATATCGAAAAACAAATCTCCTTCTGAAGGTTTAGGCAATCTTCTCGAACCTCTCATTAAATCTGGATCGTCAGAAACTGGTAGATATTCGGGTTTGCCAGACTTTTCTTCTTTCTTTATTAATTTTGCGAAAGTTATAAATTTTCTTGAAGTTTCTATAGTGACATCTTCAGAAACTTTATCTGGATCTTGTTTTGATAATTTGAAAACTGTATCAATTCCTAATTTCTGAAATTTTTTTCGCACATTTTTTCTCATGTTCCATATAAGATCTAAACTGTCTTTTTCTTTCCAAATACTTTCGCATGTTTCTTGCCATGGACATGTTTTGCAATAAGTACATTTCTCAGATTTTGCAGTATCAATTTCATTCTCAACAAAATATTCATATTTTTTTTTTTGCATCAAAACAAATTCTGAAACAGTCTCTAATTCAATGCTTTCTTTCTTCATTCCTTTTAAAATAATATTAAAATTTTTTGATTTAATTCCTTGAACTTTTTCTAAAAGATTTTCATAGATAACAACTTGAAATATGTGGTCAGATTTAACTTTACTTGTATTTTTGGTATCCGAAACTTCATAACTATAATTTCCTAATGTAGATTTTATTTTTCTATTTATTTCTAAAAAATCAAATTCACCTCTCCACTTTTCGTCAATTAAATACCCACCTCTAATAACCTCATAACCTTCCTTCATGCATTCAATTGTTTTTTTTGCTATATCTTCTTGAGAAGTTTTCTTATCATTTCTTTTAAGATCAATTACTTTTGAATACTTTTTCTTTAATTCTTCAAAATAATCGTTTTCAAATTGAATGCCTTTTGCAAAACGCAATTTATCGCTTTCACTATCTTCTCTTCTTTTAAGGTTTAACTTTTCTTGATAAAATTCATTATAAATTTTGTATTTGCAGTTCAAATAATTTTTGAACATCGAAGGTGAATATAGATTTTTTGTCATTCTATTTTTTTAAACTAATGAATTGTTTAATGAGTTTATCAATTTCAGAGTTTTCACTATAGTCTCCATCTGCTAAATAGTGGACTCTTCCTTCGGAGAACAATTTCTTTGCAATATTAAATGATTTTTCATTATCTTTTTCATAGACGCAGATTGATTTACCAAGATTTTTATTATTCACGCTAAAGCAAGGAACGTCTGTTTCTCCGTCACCAAAAAATATTATATTTTCAAAAGGAATATGAACTTTACCGTTAGCATCTTTTTTTGCATTAACGCCAACTTGATCAAACACATCAAAAGTTCCTTTGTTTATTCTGTATAGGAACTGAACTTTGTTTGAATAGTTAACTGATAATTTTGCCCATACACCTCTGTCTTCGCTATAAACATATGAAGATGCATAAACTAAATTGATATCTTTAATAAAAGAACATCCTTGAATCATATCAGAAAGTCCTGATGAGATTATATAATGTTCAACTTCAATATTATGAGATTTTCCAAATTCTTTTATTCTTGCAAACCACTCATTGACACCTTTGAATAGTTTTAATTCTTTTCCGTATTTTTTAAATGTTTCTGCGTTTACTTTAAGTCCTACAGATCTCATCTGCTGTTCTAATAACATTAGGTAAGTAAGTGTTGGATCGCATTCATTTTGTTTTGCGTAGTTTGCAACTTTTATCCAAAATTCTTTAGGTTCTATTTTGCAATCGTGAAGTAACTTTTGATCTTGCATATAACCAGAACATAATGTGCCATCAAAATCATAACAAAGTGCAATTTTTTTCATCAATCTACTTCGCGAATAAATCTTCCGGTCTCTACCATTTTATAAAATTGTCTTGCTATACTATCTAACATTGGACTTTTTTTAAATGTTGCTAATTCAATTATTGGGGTTTTATAAAAATATTTGTGTGTAACATTTATACAAACAAATGTTAGAAATATTGATAAAATAAATAGAAATATTGTTGTTATACGCTTTTCTCTTTTTGCTCTTTTAACAACTTCTTTATTTTTAGAATTAATTTGTTCATTCCAACGTCCAACTACTTCTTTTATATTTTCTGAAGAAATTATGAAAAGAATTGCAGAAATTATTAATAGTCTTGTTAAAAATATTTCGCCAATCACAAATAAATTGCTCTGTGTCTTATGAACTGAGGATTAATTTCTGACTCACCTAAAATGACTATTCGTTCATTAATAGTATAATAAACTCTCCAAAAAACTTTTGTTTCTTGAACATCATGTACTTCTTCGACCCGAATTTCAGATATCATATCTCTTGTTTTTTCTTCTTTTAATTTAAATTTTCCTGGATTAAATAATTTATTCAATTCATCGTTTATTGTTTCAAAACAATATGGATCTGCTTTTTTTTTCATAGTTAATGTTTTGTATGTCTAAAATGTTGTTGCTCCCAATTACGCCAATACTTTGCAACTATTAACCGCATTAAACCTATGAATGTTTTCCAATCTTTATTTTTGCAATGAGGATTTAACCAAGGGATTTGCTCTCTTTTAATATTGAACTCTTGAATCATAAAATAATCTAGAAAACTAATAAATTCTTGATACCTTTTGGGACTTAAATCATTACACATACTTCGAAGTATGTGTGGTGCTTCAAGAACTACTTTCTTTTTTAAACAGGGTTTCTTCACTTAGGAAAATATAAGAATTTGAAATTAAATTACATCTTTAAAAATTATAACTAATTTTTAGACTTAATTTTTTAAGAATCTTGTGTCCTTATTATTCAGTTTTGTTAAATTAATGATCAATATGCCATCTAAAAAGACCAAAAAATCATTACCTTCATTAAAAAAAGTAAACATGAATTTAAAAAGAACTTCATATCTTTTTAATGAATTTTTCGTAACCTCAGTTAAATATAAAACTCTCGCAGATCTTCGAAGGGATGGGAAAGGTTGGTTGTTAATGAATAAATTAATGGAATATCATTACGCACAGAAAGAATTGCACGTTGAAGATCTTGTAACAATGATACCTAGTAAAGTTTGTTCACGAGCAACATTACTTTCTTACATAACTGGTTGTGAAGTAAGAAAAGTTTTAACCAAAACTTCAAGTCCAAACGATAAAAGAATTAAGATTGTTAAACCAACTCCTCAATTCGTTGATGAATTTGAAAGATGGTCAGAAGAATTCTATAGTGATGATAATTGGGATATGAAAACAGACTATAAAAAACTTTAAAATAATAAAATTCCTTAAACGAGATTTCTAAAACGACTTGACTTTTTTTTAATGTTGTGATATAGTTATATTAAGATCGAAATTTGCTGATGAGCAAATTAAAAGACAAAGATTACTTCTAAATCTCATCAATACTTGAATTTCACTAAAACAAAGCAAAATAGAGCGCAATAGTGCGTTTCTTTTTATGCTTTATAAACACAATGAAAGTTGTGAACAGCAGACGTGCGTCTAATAATCAACTTTCAAATAATATGAGTAGTAAAATGAAAAATAATTTTAAAATAGTAAAAAAATATCAAGACGGAAGAGCGCCTAGAGTTCTTACTGAAATAGAAAGTAATCACATTTCTTTCTTATTGTCTTATTTAATTAATATCAAAACAACTTTGAAAAATAAAAAAAATATAGAATTAAAAATGGATCCATTACATATGTACGATACCTACCCAATCAGTAGTAAATTTTTTTTAAAAGAAACAGTAGATGAATCTTTATCTATAGTTCAAGAAATACACGATTACATATTAGATCAGGAAGACAAACTTGATTTGCAATCTAAAACGAGTACCAAATTGTAATGCCTAAAATAAATAAAGAAACTATATTTAGTCTAAACAAGTTTCCTACACTTAAAATATTTAAGTACGGAAATAGTAAAAATTATTATTGCGTTTTCTACGTTGGAACGAATATAAAAAAAAGTGGCAACATTGAAAAGTCTTTAAAAACTGAAAATATTAAAGAAGCAGAAAAAAAAGCAAAAGATTTTTATAAAACTTTTTGGAAAAATATTAATGAGAGACCTTTAGAAAAAGACGTAAGTTTTGATAAATCTATTGCTAAACCATTTTTTGAATTAAGAAAGAAAAAATATTCGAGAAAAGGTAAAGATGAATATTATTTAAAAGAGTTTAATAGATATCACAACTATATAAAACCTTTCTTAGAACCTGTTAATTATAATGAAACAGACTTTTTGACATCTGCAATTGAAGATCTTGTTGTCGATCTAAAGAAAAGAAAAGTTAATAACGAACATATTAAAGATACGACAATATCTAAGTATACAAATCTTATATCTTTGATGTGCAAATTTGGTCAGAGAAAAGGATTAGTAAAGGCACTACCTGATATACCAACTTTCTCACGTATTAATGAAGAAAGACCACCTTACTTTCCTGCTGAACTTAGAAAAATTAGTTGCAAAATCATAGAAGAATATAAAAAAACAGAAGATAATTTTTGGTATGATTTAAATGATTACGTAAATTTTTTAAGAAGTTTTGGAACAGGTAGAACAGGTCTTAATAACGTTAATATCAAAATATCTCAGTGCAAAGTGATAAATGATTTGGATAATCCAGAGCAACCAATTCTAAAAATAACTTTGTTTAATACAAAAAATAAACCCAAAGTTATTGGAACAGTTCACAACTATTGGACAAACAACCACTACTTTCAGAGATTAAATAAATATAATCTAAAATATGATGATTATTTATTCTTTCCTAAAACCACTGATAGAAAATCTTTATATGAAAAAATTAGAAAGAGTTTTGTCAGGATTTCGAGTGAATTGGGACTTTACGTTTTTAACGGTCATACTAGACCGCTTTACTCTATTCGCCATAGTGTTGCCGATAAAAGATATAAAGAAACAGGAAATATTCATTTAGTTGCGGAACATCTAAATACATCTATGCCAATAGCAAAATCTAATTATCTTGGTGATAATGACAGTTTAACAATACAAAAGCATAAACAAATGTTTCCTGAACTGTATTCAAATAAGTCAAAAGTAGAAAACTATAAAAAAACTAACTTTCAACGAAATTTCAACGAAGAATTTTAAAAAGTTATGTTTTATGATACTAATTCGTTGGGTGACGTGTAACAGAACGCCCCGCTTTTATGAAAAAAATTGATATATACACAACAAATTATTGTCCATTTTGCGTAAAAGCAAAATCATTATTAAATAAAAAAAAAATCAAATTCTCTGAAATTGATGTATCTAATGATGAAGTTTTGAGAGAAAAAATGTCTGCTATGGCAAATGGCGCAAGATCTGTTCCTCAAATATTTGCTGACAATGTTCACATTGGTGATTGTGATAAAATTCATAAATTAGACCAGGAAAAAAAATTAGATAAATTACTAGGTCTTGAGTAAATAGCTTAATGATTG
>Ga0114980_10002957_pt1 | contig 11817 bp, 28 predicted proteins | sample S_140806_EF_Meta_FD_87018 | JGI IMG/M metagenome (GOLD analysis project Ga0114980, IMG submission 87018) | Freshwater microbial communities from Lake Simoncouche, Canada to study carbon cycling - S_140806_EF_MetaG | ecosystem: Environmental > Aquatic > Freshwater > Lake | place: Lake...
AAGGCGACCGTGGCGTGACATATCGTATGCCAGCTCCCCTGGCTAACCGTCTCATCCACTTGGAAGCACAGGTAGACTTTGATGACTTCGAGGAGTGGGCTGTTATGAATGGCGTCCACCCTGAGGTGTTGGGCTATGTGGGTTTTGCCAAGCAGGACTTGTATGACTTCGATCCTAAGAGCCCTTCAAAGGCCTTTGCAACTCCACGCTCGTGGGTGTTCGTAAGCGATCTGCTTAAGGATGACGACTGCGATACAGACACCTTGCACAATTTGGTTGCGGGTGCCGTAGGTGATGGCCTGGCTATTAAGTTTATGGCTCACCGCAAGATTGCAGGACGCTTGCCTAAGGCAGAAGACATCCTTAAGGGCAAGGTCAAGGACCTGCAGATTAAGGAAGTGTCAGCAATGTATTCCTTAACCGTTAGCCTGTGCTACGAGTTGAAGGATCAAGCAGAGAAGAAGGCCAAGGACTTTGATTCCCAGGCTGACTGCTTCTTCCGCTATATGATGGACAATTTCCCAACAGAGTTGGTAGTGATGGGTGCTAAGACTGGCCTTACTAACTACAACCTGCCACTGGATGCAACGAAGATGAAGAGCTTCGATGAGTTCCACAAGCGTTTTGGTAAGTATGTTTTGAGTGCTATGGAGAATTAAGACCTCGCCCGTAGCAGGGGCGGGAGGCTTCTCAGGGCTTGCCCGCCCACCTTTAAGTGCCAGGGGTGTTGCGTAAAAACAACACCCCTTTGGTTGACAGGACTGCGGTTTGGTGCTATAATATATACATACTAAGGAGAGCGACTAATGAATCCAATTATCGATAAACTAACCACAGCCCGTGTAGGACTGTTGCTCAAGGCACCTTTCTTCGGCAATATGGCAACCCGTATGCAATTGATTCAAGCAGACGAATGGTGTCCTACTGCGGCGACTAATGGCCGTAACTTCTACTACAATACTAAATTCGTAGAGAAGCTCAGCGTTAAGAAACTAGAGTTCCTATTTGGACACGAGATCTGCCATTGCGTGTTTGATCACTTTGGTCGTGTAGGTTCACGCGATCGCCAGCTGAGCAACATTGCACAAGACTTCGCTGTGAACCAGATCCTTGTAGACGAACGCATTGGCGAGAAGATCACTGAAGTTAAGATCTGCTACGATCCAAAGTATCGCGGTATGGCCTGGGAAGAGATCTACGACGACCTCTTCGAAAAAGCAGAAAAGATTCCTATGGATCAGTTGATGAAGCAACTGGGCGACCTGCTTGACGAGCACATTAACGAAGATGGTTCAAGCCCAGGTCAAGAGGGTGAGGGAGACAAAGAAGGCAAAGGCAAGCCTACAATGAGCAAGGAAGAAGCACAGGCCATTAAGGATGAGATCAAAGAAGCAATGATCCAAAGTGCCGCGGCGGCAGGTGCTGGTAAGGTGCCCGCAGGTATCCAACGCTTGATCAAAGATATGACTGAGCCTAAGATTAGCTGGCGCGATCTTGTGCGTCAAGAGATCCAAAGCATCATCCGCAACGACTATTCCTTTACTCGTCCTAACCGTAAGAGTATGCACTCAGGTGCCATACTGCCGGGTATGAAAGAGGCTACTACAATTGACATCGGTATTAGCATTGATATGAGCGGTTCAATTGGTGAAGAGGATGCAACTGTATTCCTTAGCGAAGTCAAGGGCATTGTTGATCAGTATGAGGACTTCAAGATTAACCTGTGGTGCTTTGACACAGAGATCTATAACCACAAAGAGTTCTCGCAGGACAATAGTGAAGAGCTGTTCGAGTATGAGCCACAGGGTGGCGGTGGTACTGACTTTACTGTGAACTGGGAGTTTATGAAGGACAATGGTATCCAGCCCAAGAAGTTCATTATGTTTACAGACGGCTACCCTTGCGGTGGGTGGGGTGATGAGGACTACTGCGACACTATCTTTATTGTCAAAGGCAATACAGAAGCAGAAGCACCCTTTGGACAGACTGTGATCTACGAAAAAGAGACAGCCTGATTGGAGTGCCGGGGGTGTTGCTTTTCTGCAACAGGCCCCGCTGCTTACGTGTGCGTGTAAAGGCCCTAGAAGTTCTAGGGTCTTTTATTTTGGTTGACAACTCTGTCTAGATGTCGTATAATAGACACATACAGACAACAAGGAGTTCTAGATGGCTTACACGGTGTTCAAACACAATCAGGAGTTCACAAGCCGTAAGGGTCTAGAAGGTCCCTTCCACTATCCCAACGGTCGAGTCCTGTACTACGATCCAAAGGCCGGCGAGTACTGGGATCCACGCACAGACTTCTACGTGCCTAACGATGAAGTCTCCGAACTCCAAAACTCAATCTTCGATCTAGTACGTGGTTGACAGATTGGCAATTTGGTGCTATAATACACTTACACTAACACACAAAGGAGCATGAAATGAAAGCATTTATTCTTGGTACTATATTTGGTCTTGTGCTAGCAACTGTTGGCTTCAGCGGCATTGCTCGTATGCTGGACAAGGGTGTTGACACAGTCAAAGAGAAATCTGTTGAAATAGCACGATGAGAACCTTTGTGTTTACAAGACGCAGCATAGTTGAAGAAATCTTTACTGTCAAGGCCAATTCAGAAGATGAGGCCCTAGAAATGGTACAGGAAGGCAACTGTGAAGTTGAACAGGGCGAATGGGTAGACTGGCATGACCGGAGCTATGAGTTCTATTCAGTCAGTGACGAATTGGTAGATTTTTTAAACAGTAAGGAAACAGTATGAGCAAAATGGCAGAACTCAGTTACGACATCGAGCAACTCTACATCGAAGGCCACAGTGCCAAGGTGATTGCAATCATGCTGGAATGCCCCATCGAGTTGGTGCTGGGACAGCTTGAGGAAATGGGTGTGGCAGATGCGCCACAACAGTACGACCCATTCAATACCCTGAACAGCTAAAGGGTCTTTTACCGTTTGGTTGACATTTTGAGCAGCCGGTGTTATACTATGGGTATAGTGAATAACAAGGAGCGAAGATGTATATACACCTAATGTCAGAAGAAGAACAAAAAGCCGTGGTTCGGGCCTTGCGTGGTCCACAGTTTGATCGTAAACTGCACGGTGGTCTGTTTGATCGTGGCAGTGCCGATTCCTACTATGGCCGTCCACGTGATCCACATTGGTGGCCTGAGGGGTCATACAACGGCGAGCCAGTAGAGTCCTTGACTGAAGCAGAGATCCAAGAGTATTTGGCAGGCTACGATCACAATGAGCAATATGGCCACAAGAAGGACTACTCCTAATGGAAGCCTTAAGAGAAACCACAGGGGGTCAGTTCCCCGCACACACATACCTACTGGATGGCAACAACCTAGTATCGTATATAAAGAGTGGAGAGACAGAACCATTCTACTTCAAGAATCCGATCAAGGGGTTTGACAAGCGAGGTAGGAAGTTTGCAACTGTAACTCCTAATCCGTTTAAGGTCAAGACGCAGAGTAATCTAATCAAAGTAAAAGGAAGTAAGGGAAATGAATACACAATCGACACTGACGCACAAACATGCAACTGTCCCGGGTTCACTTTCAGAGGTGCCTGCAAACACTTGGCAAGCAATGGTTGAACGAATGATATTGGGGAATTGATATGCAAATCCAGGGACTAACCGAAGAGCAGGTAGAGATGTTGGACTTTATGTGGACTCTAGACAGCCTAGAAGAGTTTGAAGAGTGGAAGGCCACATTGGATCGTAGAGAGCGACTGATGGCAGACACTCTTCAACACATGGTATTAGCGGCATCACTCGACGATCACCTAGAAAACATAACCAAGTTCCCAGAAGCCAAACAACTACTGCGACAGTTCCAACTATGACCCCAGAAGAATTCCGATATCTCAAAGCCGCGGTAGAGGCCATTGAACAGGGTTGCACACCGATGGCCGAAGTCAAAATCCTTAGAACAGTCAGTCAAATCTGTGGCAAATCTGCCACAGAAATTGAGCAGAAATTGGTTGACAGTTTGGACGATGTGCTGTATAATAAACACATACACTAACAAACAAGGAGCGAAACTTGAAAGCACTAGAGAAATTTGTAGCACAAAAGAACCATTGGAATTCATTCTTCAATGGCACACAGTATAGTCTCAACACTGCTAAGGACCGTCAAGCCCTTGCAGATATGATCGACAATGCATTGAGTCCAGAGAACTTGACCTGTGATGGCGAACTGAGTCGCTCGCAGGTGCAGGCTCGCTACAAAGAGTTGATGACTGCGGCTAGACAGTTGAAGAAGTTGGACCCATCAGTGACCTTTTACGAATACTCAGAGGAGATCTAAAATGGCTAGATCAGCACAAGACAAGTTCAATGACTATCTAAATGAGAGTCGTGAGACCAACGATGCTATCAACGAATTCGTTAAAGCATCCTACGACAACAACGATCGAACCTATTCCTATGCCGCTGGCTATTTGCAGTCTATGATCAAAGATGTGATCTCTGAACTGCCTAAGGCTCGTAGGGCTGAGATTCGCAAGCGATTCCTGGCATTGGCACAGACGCAGAAGAATGAATTTTTAATCAAAACCCTTAAGGAGACTGAGAATGCCTAATTGGTGTAGCAATCATATCACAGTGCGTGGCACTGATCCTGCGGCAATCAAGCGATTGGCCGACGCATTTGATGCGGGTGAGTTTTGCGGTACGGTAGTTCCTATGCCAGAAGAACTTAACATCACTTCAGGCTTCCTAGGTGATCCTGTGGCACAGGCAGAACTTGAGGCCAAGTCAAAGGCCAATATAGAGAAGTATGGCGTGGCCAACTGGTATGACTTCAATGTAGCCAATTGGGGAACCAAATGGGAGATCGGTGGTGATGGTATTGAGGCTGAGCGTGACGAAGATGGCCTAGGCTTCTCCGCGCCCTTTGATTCAGCCTGGTCACCACCAATTGGAGTAGCCGAAGCATTGGTTGAACAGGGCTTTGAAGTGGTGCTCTACTACTATGAACCCGGTATGGGCTACTGTGGCAAGTTCGAAGATGGCTGTGATGAATACTACGAATACAGTGGTGAGAACTCTAATACGGTGCGAGCCGCTATTGGTTCTGATCTAGACGATATGTTTGGTATCTCAGAGTCAATGGCTGAATACGAAGCCGAACAAGACGAAGAGGAAGAACTCACAGAGTGGATCAAGGATGGAGCCGACAAGAAGGCTTTGGTTGCAGAATGAAAGTAATCAAACTGGATCGACGCTACAGTGGCTACGGCACTTGGACGCATAGAACCAATGGTGGTTATTGGCAGGGTGAAGAAGCCCGCGCCAAAGGGCTTATGGCCTTCTATGAGATGCGATGCTATATGACGCAGATGAATGGCCCTGGCTGTTTCATCCACGAAGCCTGGGCCATAAAGAAGCATGGGCAGGCAGTGCCTGAATGGGCCTGGGATACGGACGGCAATGTGTTCTTCCGTGACTCAGCTTTGGTTAACTTTACCCTAGCAAAGGATAAATGGCAGTGAGAACCTATAAGTTTACATTTACAATCGAGTGTGCCGGTGATGGCTCAAGCGATTTGGCTCGAGTCGAAGAGATGATCGATTTGAGCATGCAGGATCTGGTCTTTGACGATGAGTTCATCGCCGCCTTGGACGAGAAAGAGAGTGTGGCCATTCAAGTCCTACGAATTGGATAAATGATTGGTTGACACATTGGTTGGAAAGATGTTATAATTAATTGTGCCAATAACGGCATTAACACACACAGAAGGAAACAGTAAAATGGCTACAGATAAGAAATTTGCGGTTGCAGGCGTATCAACACTGGAAGGTAATACCAAGCTGCGTTTTGCCAACGATACAATGCGTATCAAGATCCTGGCCAAGAACGGTCACACCAATGTTGAGTTGGTTGAGCTGCCAGTAGAGATGACCAAGGCTGAGGCTGTACAACACCTCAAGTCAATTGGTTTCGGCCAAGGTGATGCTGCTGTTGAAGCTGCAATTGCATACGCCGAGAAGAAAAACCCAGCCCCCCAGGCTGCGGCAAAAGCTACTGTCGTGAAGACAGCGGCAGTTGTTGCCTAATACCGATTCGCTCCCGGAATTAAGGTAACCTTGATAGAGACCCTACTAACACTAGGGTCTCTTTTTTTCGCTTGACATTTTGGACATTGTGCGTTATAATAACAGCTTACACACACAAAAGGACACACAATGTTTACACAATGCATAGCATACGCAAAGCTAGTTTACAACAAAAAATTAAATGCTTACAAAGTGCAAATTGCTTTTAACGTACACAAAAAGTTAGTAGGCACTAACTACAAATACAGCTTCCCTGTGCAAAGCAAATGCAACTATGTTAGTGGGGACTTACTTGCAGAAGATTTGCAAAACGAAGTGCAACGCACTGTGGCTTATGCACAACAAAACTTGCGTACAACACAAATTGTATTTGTAGAGTAATTTAGTACACTATTACGCACACACTTGTCCAAAATGCAAGTGTGTGCTATAATATGTTTTTAACTAGGAGCAAACAATGCAAAACATAAAACAGTACATTACAGAAGCAGAAGACGGCTACAATTTGTGCATTACACTTGACAACGAGCAGTGTGCGGGCGTTGCAGTTGAGAGCATTACAATGTTTATTAGCAATGTTAACGAAGCAGAAGACGGCGAGGACGCTATGTATTTTAACGGGGACTTAGCTGTTAACTACAACATAGATGCACTACAAAACGATGAGACAGCGCAGACAATGGGAACACTGTTGTTGCGCAACATACACAGCGAAGACGAAGTTACTGCTGTTATGGGGCAGTTTTATTGGGAGGGAGCATTTACAGCACGTTTAAATGCTATACTTGCGGAACGCGGCTTTACTGCTAACACAGCGCACACTAGCGAATGGGGCATGCAAGACGAAGGACGTGCAAGCTACGATGCATGCGAGCTTGCGGACGAGATACGTGCTATTATGCAAACTGCTACAGCGTAAAGGGTTATTAGCACACACTTGACATTTTGGACAGTGTGTGCTATAATTAACACTTAACAACAAAGGAAGCAGATGCAACTAGCAAACACGCAAACAGTACGCAACATTGTAAACTACATTGTAAACACTAGCGCAAAATATACGGACAAGGGTGCTAACAACACACGCTTACTAGCATGGCGGATTAGCAAGCACAATGCTAACATGTATGTAAAAGAAGTGCAAGACATTTTTACACTTGCAGGCTTTACTAACAGAATTAAAGTTAGCACTAGCAAAGTATACGGCAGAGATGGCGGAGTTACATACTTGCGCATTAATGCAAGTTACAACAAGTAATAGGAGCAGACTATGCAGACATTTTATTACAAGCAGACTGTAGAGTACACGCTAAAAGTACAAGCAGAGACAGAGGCAGAGGCAGATGCTATTGCTAACGCAACTGACATTGACGACAGGGGCGTTATAGCAATGCAAACGGGCTGGGAAGAAGACGGCTACGCAGATGTTGACTAAAGTGTAGGGTTATTATATAGCACACTTGCATTTTGGACGCAAGTGTGCTATAATACATTTTTAACACACAGAAAGTACACTATGTTTTACGCACTAAACGCACTTGCACATGCTAACAAGCCCGCTGTAGCACTAACAAAACAGCACGTAAAGCAAATTAATAAACTAATGTACGCGACTACAATTAGCTATATTAAATGCTTTGCAACTAGCAGGGACGCTGATAGTAGCATGTACGCTATGTATGCACAAGACGTTGCATACAACACAAACGCACTGCTGGAGTTTAACACTACGTTAAACGTACAAGCACTGCACGACAGTATTATGCAACAAGACACACTTGTACGCGAATATTATATTAGTGTGCTACAGTACATAGAACGCAAGCGTTTAATTACAGCAGACAATTTTTGTTGCATATAAGCATAGCAGAGGCCCTACTAACACTAGGGTCTTTGCTTGTCCAAAATACACTTGTGTGCTATAATATGTTTTTAACAGAAAGCAAAAGATGCAAGAAGCTATTACTACAAAAGACAAACTTACTAGTTTAATGTTGCAAATGCAAGAGATTATTATGCAAGATTATGAAGATAATGAAGATATACAAAATGCATTTAATGCATTAGCAAGTGCATATGATTATTATGTAGAAGATTAATATTATATAATAACAAAGGTGTGGTGTAAAAGCCACACCGGCCCCGCTGCCCAACGGTGGTTGACATCTTGCCAAAACCATGCTATAATACATTTATACTAACACACTTAGGAGCCGAGATGGATATCAAACAGATCAATCAAGCAATTATGTTTAGCGACCTTACCAACGATGAGTTGATGAGCGTGATCGATGCGGTCAAGTGGAAGCGGGCCACAATCGCCAAACTGACCAAGGCCAGCCTGCGAGTGGGCGACAATGTCACGTTCACATCCAGCAAGACCGGCCTAAATGTCACAGGAGTGGTCACAAAGATCGCCATCAAATATGTCACTGTCAAGACCATACAGGGTGCTTGGCGTGTGCCTGCCAACATGCTGAGTAAGATCAACGAACCGGAGTTTGCGTAAATAATAATATGAGCAAATTAGAATTTCTTTCAAGGCCTTTAGTGGCCTTTGATCCCTACAACAAGGATCACAGACGTTACTATGCAGAATACCTAGAGTTCCGTAGTTGGGGCAAGTGTCCTGTACGCTTTATCTGTCCAGAAGACTGTGGCCACGACCTGCCTGGCATGATCCGCGCCAGTCTAATACAATGGTACATTGATCGAGAGTTTGGCGGCAGCAAACTGGCCACAATCCGTAGCGGACATCTGTTGAACACAGCTGATCAAATGTACAAACAGGCTGGCGTTCTACGCAAAGAAGCCAAGGCTCTAAAGTCACCACGGAGAGTGTGATGTTGGAATTGATTATTGTGTTTGGGTTGGGTGTGGCCCTAGGCAGTTTTGTTGCCAGCAGACTGCACGAAAATACCATGATAGACCTGTTACAAAGACTGAAAGTGACAGACCGTGATCTAGAACGGGTGGTAAAAGACCTGCAGGGGGATCAAGGGCAGGAACTGCCCAGTGTTGCGGTTCGGGTTGAACAGGTCAACAACCAACTCTATGTCTACCGCCTGGACACGATGGAGTTCCTTTGCCAGGGTTCTGACCGTGAAGCCGTGGTGGCCTGCCTGGCCAATCGATTCCACAAGGACTTCAAGATCACGGTGTCAGACGAGCACGGTGCTCAATACCTAAAAGAAAACCCTACTAGTTAAAGGGTTTCTATTTGACCATTTGACTGTTCAGTGTTATAATAAACACATGAACAAAACAAATGAACTAATACAATGGGCAGGCACAGCATTCATTCTAGCAATGTATGTGATCTCTAACTTCTTTCCGGGCTTGGATGACCTGCGTAATGCAGTGGCACTGGTAGGTGCAGGCTGCTTCTTTGCATGGAGCTATCGTGTGGCAAATCGACAACAGATGATTATTAACGGTGTAGCAATAGTCCTATGTGTTGTAGGGTTATTGAGAGTGGTTGGTTGACACATTGGCATTTTGGACATATAATAGACACATAGACAGTTAGAAAAGAGTTAAAGGTTACCTAGACCACTAGGCGACTGGGATGATGACAATACCGACGGGGGTTGGTCAAGTCCAGGAGCATGAAGCAGGGAGCGATCCCGGAGTTGCGGTGGAGAATCTAGGAGTAATGACCGTCAAGGCCTACGTGAGACGTTTGCGTAGGTAGACATAGATTGACAATGGTTCCTTTAGTTCTTTTCTAACTGTCCATAACTAGGTTGACAACTAGCCAAATTAGTTGTATAATAGACACATAGCAACACACATTAGGAGCGAACCCAATGACCAAAGTAAATTATGACCGTTTTGCCTCGTTTGACATTAACGAGTGCTGTGACCACTTTGACAGTGAGAAGCAGAGCAACTGGAAGAAGATCGGCAAGTTCATCGTGGCAGATGGACAAGAGTACGCCCACATTATGGAAACAGAGTTTGACTTTGAGGATGTAGGTAGCGGCGAGTACGAGGCCTTTGCCGCCGGCGTCAAGTATGCGCTTACTAAGATGAACATTGCCTTTGAAGCGGCCGCTCTGGACCTGCAGGTATGCGAGGTGGACCTGGTAGAGAGCATGGGCTATGTTATGGTACGTGCAGATGACGAGCCCGAGGACTTTGTGAAACGGGTCTTGAAAAAGCCTGTGTTAATGGTAGAGAGCTGGATAGACTGATGGGTTGGGTAGTCTACGATTCGCGGTCAGGGCATATGCAGAAATACTATAAGCTGGCGTCAACAGCCAAGCGAATAGTGACTCAGCATAATACCGAACGGCGATACGATGGGTGGACCTATAGTCCTAGTAGCCTATGGGCCTGTTGTTCCTATCGTGATTACGAAGGGGTTCTGATGGGCCTTCGTGGAGATGCCTACAAGATGTGGCAGTTTTGCAACACAGAAATTGGTTGACAGATTGGACGATTGATCGTATAATTAACACATAGCAACAAAGGAGCTGGCAATGATTAAACTGATTGGTTGGATCGCCCTTACATGGTTTGTGTTTTACACAGGCATTGCCCAGGCTCTGTTGCTGTTTATAGCAGGCGCAGGCACTGTTCTTTTTGGTTGACAGTTTGGCTTTTTGGCAGTATAATTAACACATACACACAAAGGACACAGATGAAACTGTTAATCACAACCCAGGTCTACGAGAACTACGGTGCCCATGATTGGGAAGGCGTAGGTGAATGCCCACAGTACTGGAAAGCCAAGGGCGGTTCAGACTACGTGGTCCCAAAGTTCAAAGGTGACCCCACCACAGCAGTCATGTGCCTGCGCACACAGATCGAGTGCGACAATGAGCACATTCGTGAATCAATCATAGACTTCCGCGTCGTAGCAGATGACTACTTGACAGAGTTCGAGCAGAGTCAGCTGGCGTACGAAGGCTCAATCCGTTTCCCCGCAAAGGAGTTGGCATGGTAAATCAAGCGATCATAAACTTTCTAATCATGATTAGCCCTATAATCATTATGGGTATTGCCATAGTGGTTGACAGTTTGGCAAATCGGCAGTATAATTAACACATAGCAACAAAGGAACACACAATGACAGACACACAGATTATTGTAACAACGGCAGTGATAGCAGTTATTTTCGCAGTCAAAGTATACATTGTTTCCAAACTCTAAGGAGCTCACATGATTACAGCAGAACAGATCAAAGCAGGATTAGCAGTGGCAGAGACAGCGTCTATTGCCATGTATGACAAGATGGGTCGCAAGGATGCCTATGCCTGCGGCTTTGCCTGGACAGAAGTCTATGTGGATCGCACCAACTCCAAGCAGGCCAAGGAGTTGATTGCCGCAGGCTTCAAGAAGGACTACAAACCCAAGTGCCTCAGCTATTGGAATCCAGGTAACCTGCCTGTGCAGAACATAGACATCAAAGAAGCAGGTGCAGATGCCTTTGCACTCTACTTGAAAGCCCTGGGCCTTACAGCCTACAGCGGCTCAAGACTGGACTGATACAGTGCTGGCTAGACTCGTACTAGTAGTGATCACAGTGGCTGTTACAGGATGCTCTGTAACGCCACGTGGCAGTCGATCCTGGGACCCACCGCCAGGACGAGCTCTGTTTGAACAGATCCCTGCCTGGGACAACTCAGCTGAGAAGAGGTGTGGTGGTCACCTGAGACCTGACCAGAGGTCGGTGGTCATGACTGATAGGTGTTGAGGGGGTGGGGGGTATACGTATGCGCAAGTTAGTAGCTGCTAACTTGTGCTA
>Ga0114980_10002958_pt1 | contig 11813 bp, 10 predicted proteins | sample S_140806_EF_Meta_FD_87018 | JGI IMG/M metagenome (GOLD analysis project Ga0114980, IMG submission 87018) | Freshwater microbial communities from Lake Simoncouche, Canada to study carbon cycling - S_140806_EF_MetaG | ecosystem: Environmental > Aquatic > Freshwater > Lake | place: Lake...
GGTGTTACTGGTACCAATGGTAAAACAACTACGGCTACATTGCTTTTTGATTTATTTACAACGCTGGGTTTTAAATGTGGCCTTATTTCGACCATTGAAGTTAAAATTGGAGAAAAAATAATTCCTGCGACGCATACCACTCCCGATGCTTCCCAATTGCAATACCTTTTTGCTGAAATGGTTTCTATGGGTTGTGAATATGCTTTTATGGAAGTTAGCTCTCATGCTATTCATCAAAATAGAATAGCAGGGATTCATTTTAAAGGAGCCATTTTTACAAATATTACCCACGATCACCTGGATTATCATGGTACTTTTGATCATTATATAAGCGCAAAAAAGCAGTTTTTTGATGATCTTCAAAAAAATGCTTTTGCTTTGGTCAATATTGATGACAAAAGAGGACTTGTCATGGTTCAAAATACGAAGGCATCTATTAAAACGTATGCCCTTAAAAGAATGGCCTCTTTTAAAGGTCGGATTATTACGAATGATCTGGATGGTTTGCACCTCGAAATAAATGAAAAGGAATTGTTCTCTCGCCTCATTGGGGAGTTTAATGCCTATAATCTTACCTCCGTATATGCAGCTGCTTCTCTTCTTGGCGTAGATGAAACCTTGCTTAGAACCAGATTAAGCGGTCTTTCAGCAGCAGTTGGCCGATTTGATTACTTTAGAGTACCTCAATCGAAGGTTATGGCCATTGTCGATTATGCCCATACGCCGGATGCCTTGCTAAAAGTATTGGAAACAATTCATAAAATGAAACCAGATCAGTCAAGAATTCTTACTGTAATAGGTTGTGGAGGTGATAGAGACCGGGACAAAAGACCAGCTATGGCAAAAGTTGCCGCAACGTTAAGTGACTTAACTATTTTAACATCAGATAATCCCAGAACAGAGGAACCGGTGGCCATCATTAATGAAATGGCTGCCGGACTTTCCTTAGATGAACTCAAAAATACCCTTCGTATTACCGATCGAAAAGAGGCCATTCGTACGGCTTGTCATTTGGTTAAAGAGGGAGATATACTGCTTGTTGCCGGAAAAGGACATGAACCTTATCAGGAAATAATGGGCGTGCGCTATCCATTTGACGATAAAAAAATATTACGTGAATCGTTGTTAGGCGATTTTAATGAATTAAATAATTAATTTTTATGTTAATATACCTTTTTGAATGGCTGAATCGCAATATTGGACATTTCCCTGGAGACAGGCTTTTTCAATATTTAACTTTCCGCGCTGGTTTGGCAGTCATTTTTTCCTTATTGATTTCACTGGTGTTCGGTGGGACTATCATTAAATATTTAAGGAAATTACAAATAGGTGAATCTATTCGCGACCTGGGGTTACAGGGCCAGATTCAAAAACAAGGGACTCCTACCATGGGTGGTATCATAATTATCCTCGCTATTTTGATTCCAACCCTTTTGGTCAGCCGTTTGGATAATATTTATATTGTTATGATGATCCTTGCCACATCCTGGATGGGTGTTATTGGTTTCATTGACGATTATATCAAGGTTTTTAAAAAGGATAAACAAGGGTTAAAAGGGAAATTTAAAATTGCAGGACAGATTGGCTTAGGTCTGATTATTGCCCTTATGATGCTTGGAAGTGATGAAATTGTGGTTCGTATGGATACCGAAGAGGCGATCGCTCTGGGTTTAACTGATAATGACAGAGTAGGGGAGATGATTTATACGCAAACGAATCAAGGTGTTTCTGAAAAAGCAGATTATAAAACTACTTTAACAAATATTCCCTTTATGAAGGGGAATCAGCTTAATTACGCTGCGCTGATTCCAATCAAGGTTCAGGCAAATAAATATTGGATCTGGCTGATTTTTATTCCAATAGTCATTTTTATCGTTACGGGTGTTTCCAATGCTGCAAATCTGACAGATGGTTTAGATGGTTTGGCTACCGGAATTTCTGGTATCATCGCGCTGACCCTGGGCATCTTTGCCTATGTTTCAGGAAATGCCATTGCAGCAAATTACTTAAATATCCTTCATCTGCCAGGATCTGGGGAACTGCTTATTTTTACGGGGGCTTTATTGGGTGCTTGTTTAGGGTTTCTCTGGTACAATAGTTTTCCAGCCCAGATTTTTATGGGAGATACAGGCAGTCTTACCTTAGGTGGTATTATTGGTGCTTTAGCTATTATCCTCCGAAAGGAACTTATTCTACCTGTTTTATGCGGTGTGTTTGTTGTCGAAAGTCTTTCCGTCATTTTTCAGGTAGCTTATTTTAAATATACAAAAAGGAAATATGGTGAAGGGAAACGCATTTTTTTAATGTCCCCAATTCATCACCATTTTCAGAAGAAAGGAATTCATGAAGTGAAAATTGTGACTCGATTTTGGTTAGTCGGTGTTTTATTGGCTGTTTTTACACTCATAACACTTAAAATTAGATGAGATGATACAAGGAAAACGATTACTGATATTAGGTGGAGGAGAAAGTGGTGTGGGTGCTGCCTTGTTGGGTAAACAACAGGGCTGGGAGGTTTTTTTGTCAGAAAAGGGTTCCATTAGCGATACTTATTTACAGATATTAAAGGAAAATGAGATCCAACATGAAGTAGGTTCTCATAATTTACTCCGCCTGATGACCGCTGATATCGTGGTTAAAAGTCCTGGCATTCCCGATAGTGCTCCCGTTGTTAAACAACTTCATGAATCAGGAAAAACAATCATTTCTGAAATTGAATTTGCTTCCTGGTACACCCAGTCTTTTATTATCGGTATTACAGGTACGAATGGAAAAACGACTACGACTCGTTTAATCTATCATCTCCTGAAAACAGGTGGACTAGATGTAGGATTAGGCGGGAATATTGGATTGAGTTTTGCTGCTATGGTGGCTAAATCGCCTAAACCATTTTATGTTCTCGAACTCAGTAGCTTCCAATTAGATGGTGTTTTGAAATTTAAACCAGATATTTCCCTTTTATTGAATATTACGCCTGATCATCTGGATAGATATCATTATAAAATGGATTTATATGCAAAGGCAAAATTTAAGATAGCCGAAAATCAATCTGAAAATGATGTTTTTATCATCAATGAAGATGATAAAGAAACGGCAGAAAGATATAGTAATTATTTTTTATCTCCCAAGTTGGTGAAGATCTCCCAATCTATGTTGTCTGGTAACCGGCTAAATGTAGCCGGTTACCTTTTTGATCTTCATAATACCGTGCTGCTCGGTAAACATAATGCCATGAATGCAGCTTTTGCTATTCAAACGGCTTTACTCGCAGGCGTTAATGTTGACTCTATTCAACAAGGATTGGAAAGTTTTAAAAATGACCCACATCGTCTTGAAAAAATAAAGACTGTTAAGGATGTTTTATTCATTAACGACAGTAAAGGCACGAACGTTAATGCTGTTTATTATGCATTGGAAGCAATGGAAAAACCCGTTATCTGGCTTGCAGGTGGACTCGATAAAGGAAATGATTACAATGAAATTCTACCCTTGTTAAAAAGTCGTGTTAAGGCACTGGTTGCCATCGGTGCGGATAATAAGCCGCTTAAAAAGGTTTTTAAAAACATGATTCCTTTTTATGAGATTTCAGACATGATAGATGCCGTAAAACAAGCCTACGCTTTGGCTCAACCCGATGGTATTGTTTTACTCTCTCCAGCTTGTGCCAGTTTTGACCTGTATAAAAATTATGAGGATAGGGGAAATCAGTTCCGCGATGCCGTTAACAATTTAAATACAGCGTCATGACAACATTTTTATCCAATTTAAAAACGGAATTGAAAGGAGATCGGGTTATCTGGGTACTCATAGCCTTAATGACCTTGGTTTCTTTACTGGGTGTTTATTCTTCAACTGGGAGCCTTTCTCATAGAGAACAAGGTGGGAATACCGAATATTATCTTGTAAAACAAGGGTTTATTGTGATTTTTGGGTTTTTTGTTATGTATATCCTTCATAGATTGCACTATCTTCGCTTTCATAGGATTGCCCCTTTTTTATATTTTGTCGCAGTGCCACTCCTTATTTTTACGCTCTTATATGGGGTAGAAAAAAATTCGGCACGCAGATGGCTCGAAATTCCATTTTTAGGATTTACTTTTCAGACTTCAGATTTTGCCAGACTAGCTTTGATTTTATTTTTGGCAAGAACTATTTCTTCGAAGCAATCGAATATTAAAAATTTTAAAAGTGCATTTCTACCTTTAATACTTCCTGTTCTTTTAATTTGTTTCCTTATTGCTCCTGCTGATTTATCAACTGCTATCTTACTTTTTTCAACTTGTATTGCTATGATGTTTGTTGGAAGAGTTTCTGTTAAATATATTTTGATGTTGGTTTTACTAGCCATCATTTCTTTTTCTCTGCTCATATTAATAGGTCATTTCTTCCCCGAAATGGTCAGAGTAACCACCTGGATATCCAGAATCAAGGAATTTACCAGTGATTCATTGGGTGGTTTTCAAGTTCAGCAATCGAAGATTGCGATAGCCAATGGGGGCCTATTTGGTATGGGGCCTGGTAACAGTTATCAGAGAAATTTCTTGCCTTCTTCTTACGCTGACTTTATATATGCCGTTTTGGTAGAGGAATATGGTTTAATTGGGGGTTTATTTGTCATCGCGCTCTACTTAGGGTTCTTTTTCAGAATCACCAGATTGGTGACTAAAAGTACTAAGGCATTTGGTGCCATGGTGGTTACAGGTTTAGGATTTAGTTTTGTTTTTCAAGCATTTATAAATATTGCCGTAGCGACACATTTGGTACCAGTGACTGGCGTTACCTTGCCCATGATAAGTTTGGGGGGAACCTCCATTATTATGAATTGTATATCTTTGGGAATTATCCTTTCGGTGAGTAAATTTGTTGAATCTTCAAATATAGTTCCGGATGTATCAGCAGAATAGTTCAATATTGGAAAGTAAAAATCCACGTATTCTAATCAGTGGAGGAGGAACTGGCGGTCATGTTTTTCCTGCAATTGCTATTGCAGATGCCATCAAAGTGCAATTTCCAAATGCGGCTATTTTATTTGTGGGTGCACAGGAAAAGTTAGAAATGCAGGCTGTTCCTAAAGCGGGTTACCCCATAAAGGGTTTATGGATATCTGGATTTGATCGAAGTTTCAGCAAAAGAAATTTACTTTTTCCAGTTAAAGTGATGAATAGTATCTGGCAATCTTTCTCTATTTTATCCCGCTTTAAACCTGATGTGGTTGTCGGGGTTGGTGGATATGCCAGTGGACCTGCCTTATTTGCAGCTTCTTTATTAAAAATACCCGTCGTTATCCAGGAACAAAATTCTTTTGCCGGGGTAACAAATAAAATTTTAGCCAGATTTGCAAGAAAAATTTGTGTTGCCTTTCCTGATATGGAAGTAGTCTTTCCAAAAGAAAAATTAGTTTTGACTGGCAATCCCGTTAGAAAAAGTTTATACCCTTCCAATAGGCCTCTAAAGGCAGATGCCTGCAAGTATTTCAACCTGGATCCATCTAAAAAAGTGGTTTTTGTTGCAGGTGGCAGTATGGGAGCAAGAACTATTAATCAGGCTATTATAAATGGTAAGGATTCCATCCAGTCCCATTCAGATATTCAGTTTATCTGGCAATGTGGAAAATTATACGCAACTGCATGCCTGGAGAGTGAATCTGGTAAGCTCGATCATGTAGAGGTTTGTCCATTCATAGAAGATATGTCTATGGCTTATCAGGCTGCCGATTTAATTGTTTGCAGGGCTGGCGCTCTCTCCATAGCAGAAATCTGTTTGTTAGGTAAACCTGCTATTTTAGTTCCTTCACCCAATGTTGCTGAAGATCATCAGACTAAAAATGCCTTAAGCTTGCAACAAAATGCCGCCGCTTTGACCATTAAAGATAAGGATGCGTCGGTTGAACTTCTTTCTGAAATTTATAAGCTCATTGATGATAAAGATTGGTTAGATGCATTGGGAAGAAATGCTTCTCGACTGGGATTCCCCGATGCAACGGAAAAACTGGCTGAAATAATTCTTCAATATGTCCCTTTGGACAAAAAAAAGGTGGAATTATGAAAGAATTATCAACGCTAAATAACATGTATTTTATCGGTATTGGTGGCATTGGAATGAGTGCTATCGCCAGGTATTTTAATGAAAGAGGCGTTAAAATTTTTGGCTATGATAAAACGGAAACAATACTGACAAATCAGCTTTCCTCTGAAGGAATGGAAATTTGTTATGAACATAATTATAAGGAACCTTTCCCGTCCGATATTGATTTAGTGGTCTATACGCCTGCAGTGCCTCTTTCGCATCCTATTTGTGCACATTTTTCAAATAGGGGACTTCCTTTTCTGAAAAGAGCTGAGGTATTGGGCTTAATAAGTAAAAATAAGAGGACCATTGCCATAGGTGGTACACATGGCAAAACAACGACATCGTCTATTACTGCCCATCTTTTAAAGGAGGGTGGCATCGATTGTACCGCATTTCTTGGAGGTATAGTAGAAAATTTTGGGGGAAATTATGTCGCTGGAAATTCAGATTGGGTGGTGATTGAGGCCGATGAATTTGATCGTTCTTTTTTACACCTGCAACCTGAAATTGCCGCTATTTTATCAACAGATGCTGATCATTTAGATATTTATGGAACTTATGATTCCCTCATTGAAACGGGATTTAAGCCCTTTGCCGCTCAAACATCAGAGGATGGTTTGCTTTTGATACAATATGCTTCTGCTCAACTCTTTCCGATAAGTAATAATAAACTAACATTCGGAATTGAGGAGGGGGACTATATGGCTGTAAACATAAGACTTTCACAAAACGGGTTAATTTTTGATTATCAAAATAGTTCTCAAAGAATTGATAATCTTTCATTTACACTTCCAGGAAGGCATAACATTTTAAATGCAGTAGTTGCTATAACCATTGCGCTTCGACTCGGTGTTACACCTGAGGCTATTCGAACAAATTTACTGACTTTCAAAGGGATACAGAGAAGGTTTGATGTAAAACTCAAAAATGAGGATATTACGATTGTGAGTGATTATGCGCATCATCCTACGGAATTAAATGCAGTTATTTCTGCAGCTAAGGAACTTTATCCAGGAAAAAAGATAACGGGTGTTTTCCAACCCCATTTATTTAGTAGAACCAGAGATTTTTTAGAAGATTTTGCACAGGCTCTTTCAGCTTTGGACAAGGTTTTTCTTTTACCTATTTATCCGGCCAGAGAACAACCTATTCCAGGTATTAATTCAGAACTTTTGTTAGATAAAATACAAAATGGGGATAAAAAACTAATAGTACTGGGCGATTTAATTAGCGAATTAGATAGAGCACAACCAGAGGTTCTTCTCATGTTGGGTGCGGGTGATTTCGATCAATTTCTTCCCCAGATTGTTGATTTTTTTAGTACTAAATCATTAAAATTATAGGCTATGAATTCAATGATTTCAAAATTTAAATGGCAACCATTACTCTTGAAAATGATAGGATTTGCAATATTAGGTCTTGTTATTTTAGCTATGGATATCAGAAAGGAAAGACCAGTCAGTGAGATTAAAACCATGATTTTGCCTTTGCCTGATAGTTCCTTTTTAATTGAAGAAGAGGATGTTTTAGTAGAATTAGACAGAGGACTCGGTTACCAGATAATTGGCCAGTCATTTAAAACGATTGATTTGGGAAGAATTGAATCCCTTTTGGAAAAAAATCCTTTTGTTAAGGATGCGGAAGTTTATATCGACGGCAGAAATGAACTTGGTATTAAAATCGTTCAACGTAAACCGATTGTCAGAGTGATAAGCAATAGGGGAGAACAATATTATTTAGATGAAGAGGGTAATAAATTGCCGCTATCAAAGCATTTTGCTATAAACATAGTGACAGCTACTGGCGATTATCCTTCCTTTTCTCCTGAATTTTTGACAGGTAACAATTCCTTACATGATTTGTTTGACTTATGTACGGAGCTGGAAAAGGAGCCTTTTTTAAAATCTATGATTGTTCAGGTTCATGTAAACCTAAAAAAAGAATTTACTTTGGTTCCTATGATTGGGGATCAAAAAATTATATTTGGCGAATATGATGATTCCATGAAAAAATGGAAAAAGTTGAAGGTGTTTTATAAGGAAGCTATGCCTTTTGTGGGATGGAGAAAATACCGAAACCTTGACCTAAGATTTAGGAATCAGATAGTTTGCAATTGATTTGTATTTAGATTACTTATTTTGACATAATTATTGGGCGTAATTACAAACTACTATGGAAAGAGTTGAAAAAAAACAAGAGGTGGTATTGGCTATCGACATTGGTACCACTAAAGTATGTGCTATTGCAGGATTTAAAAACGATTTAGGAAAGCTCGAAGTTCTTGGGCTTGGCAAGGTGAATTCAGAAGGAGTCCTCCGGGGGGTGGTTTCCAATATTGAAAAAACCGTGAACGCCATTCAGGAAGCGATTGAAATCACTAAACGTTCGGCAAACATTGAATTCAGTTTAGTACATGTTGGCATTGCTGGTCAACATATTAAAACATTACAGCATCGAGGTCAGCTTGTTAGGGAATACAGCGATTCGGAGATTTCTCAAAAGGATATTGACCGGCTTGTGCATGATATTCACAAATTAGTTTTACCTCCAGGAGACAAAATTTTACATGCGATACCTCAGGAATTTTCTGTCGATTCAGAACACGGCATTATAGATCCTATCGGTATGTCGGGGGTACATCTGGGGGCTAATTTTCATATTATAACAGGGCAAATTACAGCTACCAACAATATCTACCGATGTGTTGAGAGGGCTGGTGCTAAGGTGGCAAATATGACCCTTGAACCCATTGCATCGGCTATGGCTGTATTAAATGAAGAGGAAAAACAAGCAGGGGTGGTTTTGGTAGATATTGGTGGTGGAACTACCGATATTACTATCTTCTATGAGGGCATTATCAGACACACTTCTGTAATTCCTTTAGGAGGAAATATTGTGACCAAAGACATCAAGGAAGGATGTACCGTCATGCCATCTCATGCAGAAAATTTAAAAACGCGTTTCGGTTCTGCGCTGTCAGACGAGGTTTTTGAAAATAGAATTATTTCTATACCAGGGCTGAGAGGCAGGGAACATAAAGAAATTTCAGAAAAAAATCTTTCCTTGATTATTCAGGCAAGAATGGAAGAAATCTTAGATTATGTCTTCACTGAAATTTCAAATTCTGGATATGGTAAAAAACTGGTAGCTGGTATCGTTCTCACTGGTGGAGGTGCCCTACTGAGACATGTTGATAAACTGGCAGAATTACATACCGGTTTGCCGACCAGAATTGGTTTACCTGTGGAACATCTTGCTCACGGTTATTCTGAAACTTTGTGCAGTCCAATTTATGCGACTGCCATTGGACTGCTATTGAGAGGTATTGAGGACAGGGAAAATGGAAAATATAAATCTCCTGAAAAAGTACAAAAATCTCTGGCTTCTGAAGAAATAAAAGTTGAAAACGATCATCAACCTAAAGGGGGAATTATTAATATAATCATTGAAAAAACACGTGAATGGTTTGATTCAGAACCTGATTCAGACCTTTAAACTGAGTTGTTTTTTATTAGATTACCGAAAAATTATTAATTATGATTTACGAATTTCCGAAAGACGATAGTCCTATAATAAAAGTAATTGGTGTTGGTGGTGGTGGAAGTAATGCGGTTACACACATGTTTAAACAAGGTATTATTGGCGTTGATTTTGCCATTTGTAATACCGATAATCAGGCAATGGAAAATAGTCCCGTACCTACAAAAATTAGGCTTGGACCTAATTTAACAGAGGGAAGAGGAGCAGGTTCTAAGCCAAACGTAGGTAAATTGGCCTGCGAAGAGTCAATTGAAGAGGTTAAACGGTTTATTGAGAATAATTGTAAAATGCTCTTTATAACTGCCGGCATGGGTGGAGGTACCGGAACTGGTGCAGCGCCCATTATTGCCAGAACAGCCAGAGAAATGAATATTCTTACGGTTGGTATTGTAACGCTTCCTTTTTCATTTGAAGGAAATAAAAGAACCTCTCAAGGTTTTGAAGGGTTAAATGAATTGAAAAATTCTGTGGATACCCTCATTATTATTTCAAATGATAAACTTAGACAGATTCATGGCAATTTATCTATCTCTGATGCATTTTCAAAAGCTGATAATGTGCTTACTACAGCAGCAAAAGGCATAGCGGAAATTATTACCGTACCCGGTTATGTAAATGTCGATTTTGAAGATGTTAATACCGTCATGCGGGGTAGTGGTGTCGCTATTATGGGTACTGGTCTTGCAGAAGGTAATGATCGCGCCAGAATTGCTGTGGATCAGGCATTACATTCTCCTCTCTTAGAGGATAATAATATAAATGGTGCTAAACATATTCTCCTTAATATAACCTCAGGTCTAAAAGAGGTTACCATGGATGAGATTTTTGAAATCACAGACTTTGTTCGCGAAGAAGCTGGTGATGGAAGTGAAATTATCTGGGGAAATTGCTACGATAATAAGCTGGGAAATAAACTGAGCGTGACGGTGATTGCGACTGGCTTTGAGCATCAAATTACAGATAATATGGATTTTATGCCTCAGAAACATAAAATTACGGTTAATCTGGAAACTGACCCTACTTCAAGACTTTCTGATCCTAATTTACCAAGCAGTGGTCTACAAGGCATTGGTTTTGAAGGAGATAAGAATAAAGGCAGAGTTATTGAATTTGACGGCCTGGATGCTAAAAAAAATAATACGACCATTCCATCCAATGATCCCTTTATTAAAGATAAAGTGGCATCTCCTTCAAATTCTTATCCAAATAGAGAAGAAGATTTAAAGCGAAGGGAATTATTGCGTTCCCAAACACAAAAATTGAATAATCCAAAGGCTATCAGTGATCTGGAAAATGAACCTGCTTATTTGCGCAGGGGAGTTCGTTTAGATGATATTCCTTTATCTGCTGAAAATACCTATTCCAGATATTCTGTCAGCCCTTCCAATATTACCGAAATAAGTGAGGGTAATTCCTTTCTTCATGACGTAGTGGATTGAAAAAATAATTTACGCCCTTGTTAAAACTACTTAATTTCCATAAGTAGAAATTTTTTGGTGCTTTCTTTTTTGAAAGCACCATTTTTTTTGGAACGTTTTCTAATCTTTTAACATAATATTAAAACATGGAGCGCAACATGTTGAACTAAAATAAAGTTTTTAATAGGAAGGATCAAACGGATCTTTTTTTTAATACCCATCTCATGAACATCAAAAAAATTAAATTAGCCCTAACCGTTGGTCTTATCAACTCAGTTACAGGCAGCACCCTTGGAAAAGTGCGTGAACTAATGCTTTCCTTTAAAGAAGACGTTGGTGCAATGCTCTCTTCACAGGAATTGAAAAAGGCAGTGTTAGGCCCAAACATGGTGCAACATTCTTACGCTTTACAGTTTGAACGCTGTACGCTAAATGTGGATGTTGTTTGTCACCCTTTCACGAAACAAGAAATGGTGCGTACTTTTTATTTTCAGTAAGCCTTCCATTTTCCTTTTTTAAAAATTAACCTTACATTGGCTGTTTCAGTGCGTTCTGAATTAGCTTTTTTATTTTTTTTTTTAACCCAATGATAATTTATTATTAATAAAACGATTGCTTGTTCTTTTAAAAGATTATTTGACCTACCTTTGTGCCCCGAAAAGATAATTAAAATGCAAATAAGAAACATTGCCATCATCGCTCACGTTGACCACGGCAAAACCACATTGGTAGACAAGATGCTTCACGCTGCCATGCTCTTCCGTGAAAACGAGCAAACAGGTGAAC
>Ga0114980_10002959_pt1 | contig 11811 bp, 12 predicted proteins | sample S_140806_EF_Meta_FD_87018 | JGI IMG/M metagenome (GOLD analysis project Ga0114980, IMG submission 87018) | Freshwater microbial communities from Lake Simoncouche, Canada to study carbon cycling - S_140806_EF_MetaG | ecosystem: Environmental > Aquatic > Freshwater > Lake | place: Lake...
ATATGATTTGTCAGACACTCTATCTAATTTTCCTGCAAGATGCCAGCGCTCATTGAGTTTATAATCGCCTTCTGCCAAGGTATGGAAACGATCTACTGGATCTAGAGGGCTGAGTTGGTGTCTGGTCCTTAAGTAGTTTCCCCCTATAGAGTAACTTCCATTTTCTAGTAGATGTTTAAATGTCGCTTGATGTACTAAGCCCTGTTTGGAAGTCACTACGGGCGAATACAGCAAGTCCTTGTTATCAGCAACGCGTAAGTAAAGAGGAATAGTTATGCCGTATCCATAATTGTCATTATAAGTTTGTCTGTTTGGAAACAGCAAACCACTCCTTGGAGGAGAATCAGGTGAAGCAGTCACAAAATATGGCAGATAAAACACTGGCACCCCATGTACTTCAAACACGTTGTTTAGGTAGGAGGTATGTGCTTTTTTCTCATAATGAATTCTTGAAGATTTTATTTGCCATTGCGGTGATTTATCTTGGCATATTTCGCAAGGTGTATAGGTAACGTTTTCAAATACTATGATATTTGGATAATGAGACCGCACCCTTTTTGCTGTGAATTTATTGTCTCTATCTATAGTGGCCTTAGCAAATTCTGCTATAGACTCTTTAAGATTGTTATCTATTTCTACTTCATCAGCAGTGATTACGTCCCCTCCAGGAGATAGCAATGTTACATTTCCTGAAGCAAAAGCTTTTTTTGTAGTATCGTTATAGCTAACTTTATTGGCTTTTAGAGTATATTCATCTCTAACAATCTCAATATTTCCTTTAGCAGTGACTATGTTCTTTTCATGGTCGTATTCAACAACGTCTGCTTCTATAACGTAAGATTTATCCTGAGCGACTAACTCGTTAGCCTGGATAGATAGCGAGTAAAATGTGAAAATTATTAATAGAAAACGCTTCATAACCCCAGTTTATAATTGCACCCAAATAAATTATGTGTTAGAACACCTTTAGTCAAATGAATAGTTGTGTTTTAGCTAATTAGTTTACATCTTTGCAATGCGTCCTTAGCTCAGCTGGATAGAGCAACAGATTTCTAATCTGTAGGTCAGGAGTTCGAATCTCTTAGGACGCGCCATTCACTAAAATAATGTCTGCTTATTTTTTACAATATTTATAAATGTGAGAGCTCAGAAGGCGGCTGCCCTGTGCACTGTTGAAGATCATTACTTATCGGTTGTTGAAGTTCAGAAAGCATGCTTAATGCTGTGGCGCTTATATTTGCATATTCTGCTTTGGCTATTAGTTGTTGAGCTTGAATACATGCCATCTGAAGTGCTTCGAATTGCTCTTCTAATGTGTGAATATGTTTGTCTATGATTCTAATGGCTAATTGTGGTTGGGTAGGTACAAATCCCCTTACGATTAGCGCTTTTATCTCTAGCTCAATTTCAGGAATTTTTCTATTTAAGAAAGTAAATAAATTTTCTAGTAAAGATATATTATCAAATCCGCAAATCTCTTGTGGATCTTCTTTGTGAATCTGGCTAAGAGCTTCTATTATCGCAGCAACGGCCTGGAGAGACATAACTTTATTTGTAATTTTATATGCTACAATATGTACGCTTGTTTATCTTTTGTCAAACATCGAAATTATATTAGTGCGTGGTGGTGGCTGGACCAGGAATCGAACCAGGGACACAAGGATTTTCAGTCCTTTGCTCTACCAACTGAGCTATCCAGCCTGACGTGAATTGAGAATAATAAATAGATTATATTCGCAAGGATGTCGAGCAGATTTTTATTTATAGCAAATATGTTTTATATACATATTATTTCATGCATAGAAAAATATAGTGCTGCATACTATAAATCAGCAGAATCTGTTGATGTGAGTCCCATTTTCAAATTGGCACACATATCTTCTTCTAAGAGAATCATTGCAATATTGGTAGGATAATGTTGATGTAATTGATCAAGATCGCATCGAGAAAACATAGTAGACAGGGCTAAAATCAGAAGTTCTTGCCTAACAGTTGAAGTAGCTGATCTAGCTTATCAAGAGAGGTATATTTTATGGTTATTGTGCCCTTCTGGACAGAGTCTGTTTTAATCTTGATTTTTGCTTTTAATTTTGCGCTCAGCAATGTTTCTATTTCAGCTAGGTGCTCACTGAGTCTTTCTTTGGAAGGAGTATCAGATTTTGTGCCACTGAGTTTTCTCTTGAGAAGATTTTCGACCTCGCGTACGCTGAGGTTTTTTTCAAGAATTTCTTTTGCAAGTTCCTCAGCATTTGGAAGGCCAATTAATGCTCTGGAGTGACCCATTGTAATTTTGCCTTTCTCCAGTAGCTCTAGGACGGTTTCCGGTAAAGTGAGTAAGCGTAGAATGTTAGTTATATGGCTTCTGCTTTTGCCCACAATCGAAGCTACATCATGTTGATTGTAGGAATATTTATTTATAAGATCTCTATATGCTTTGGCTTCTTCTACAATATTTAAATCTTCTCTCTGAATATTTTCAATAATGGCTACTTCAAATCCCGTCGTATCGGAAAGATTTTTTACGATAGCAGGAATTTTTTCTAATTTAGAAATTTGAGCAGCACGGAATCGACGTTCTCCAGCTATGATTTCATAACCGTCATCCTTAACTTTTACTATTATAGGCGAAATAACTCCAGTTCTTGCTATAGATTCAGCAAGTTCAGCCAAGCTCTCTTCATTAAAATTTTTGCGCGGCTGATCTGGGTTTCTAATGATTTGAGTCAGTGGTATGTATATTACTTTTTCATAATATGCATCCTGTGCACCATTAATATCAATTGGTGTGCCACCCATTAAATAAGATAATCCTCTTCCTAAGCCTTTTTTCATATTACTACACACTCACTTTAACGTTTTCTCTTATTAAAAACTCTTTTGCCATCTCTAAATATGCCTTCGAACCTGGACAATGCATATCATATATTAGAGCGGGCTGACCATGTGATGATGCCTCAGACATACGAACGTTTCTAGGGATCACAGCCTGGTATACGAGCTCTCCTAGACACTGTCTCACGTCTTTTTCAATCAAGTCAGTTAAATTATTACGTTTATCGTACATGGTCAGTACGACTCCGCTTATTCTTAAATCGCTGTTTAAGTTTGATCTAACCAATTTTATAGTTTCAAGCAAGTGTTTTAACCCTTCTAAGGCAAAGAACTCGCACTGCAACGGTATTATAACTGAATCTGATGCCGTTAATGCATTTACAGTTAAAAGGCCTAAAGAAGGTGGGCAATCTATGATAATAAAATCATATTCATTTTTAATAGAGGAAATTTTTTCTTTTAAACGATGACGACAATGGTCCATATTAATTAGTTCAACCTCTGCGGCTGCTAAATCAATAGTTGCGAGCAATATATCGAGATTATATATGCCAGAACTAACAATTGCAGCTTTAATATCATCATCCTCAACTAATACAGAATATAAACTTGATTTTGCTGAATCTTTATCAATTGCAAATCCAGTTGTTGTATTGCCTTGTGGGTCTGAGTCTATTATCAAGGTTTTTTTATCAATAGCGGCTAGCGCTGTAGCAAGGTTTATAGAAGTGATCGTTTTACCAACCCCGCCTTTCTGATTTACTATAGAAATTACACTGGTCATTTCCTTTTAATATGCTTCAAAATCAATACAACTGCACCAGTTTCTGTGATGCTATTAATAGAATTATATTCAAAAATCCAGCCCATGTCCTGAGCCTCTTGAATTTCTTTTTGATAATTCTCTCCTTTTAATAGCACAATAGTAACATTTTGCGTCACAAATTTTTCTATTAATAATAATATTTTCTCTATTGAAGCAAATGCTCTACAAGTTATTACTTCAGGGTAAACTGAATCAATATCTTCGATTCTACTATTGTAAATATTGCAATTTATGCCCAAATTGCTCTTTACCTGATGAAGAAAGGCACATTTTTTACCATTCTTTTCTACAAGAAGAACATCCTTTGCTCCAGACAAAGCAAGAATCATGCCCGGGAATCCTGCGCCTGTTCCTATATCCATTACTGTTTTACCTTCTACTAATGGCAAGATCTGCAAGGAATCTAGAATATGCCTATTCCAAATATCTTTTTCAGTTGATTTCCCAATTAAATTTATCGCTTTATTCCATTTTAGTACTAACGACACAAATTCTTCCAATTTAGTTAATGTTTCACGTGAAACATTTAAAGTATGTGGCAGATTTTTCATGTCTTATTTTTAGTTAGATATACTAATATAGTAGTAATAGCAGCAGGTGTTATGCCTGGTATATTAGCGAATTCGCTAATATTTTTTGGCTTAAATTGTGCAATTTTTTCTCTTACTTCAAGTGATAGGCTTGGCAAGGTCTCAAATGGGAAATTATTAGGTATAAGCAATTGTTCATTTTTTTTGAAGAGCTTGATGTCCTCTTCCTGACGAACTAAATACTTGTGATATTTTGCCTCTATAAGAATTTGATCTAATATCACTTGTTGTTCATTTTTAAGTTCTGGCAGAAATTCTAATATTTTTTCTAATGTAACATGCGGATAAGACAGCAGTTCAAACGCAGACCTTCTTACCCCATCTTGGGCCATTTCAATGTTATTTTGTTTGCAGAAATGTGGTGTAAAATATGTGGTTTTGAGTTTTTCTGATAGCTTCGATATAGATTCTTCTTTCTCTAAAATTTTTTGAATCCTTTTATTAGAGACACATCCTATTTCATGTCCCTTTCTTGTTAATCTAAGATCTGCATTATCAGAACGTAATGTAAGACGGTACTCGGATCTAGAAGTAAACATTCTATATGGTTCTTGAGCTCCATTGGTGATGAGATCATCAATCATCACTCCAATATAAGAATCAGCACGTGTTAGGGTGAATTCTTTACCTTTATAATTCAATGCGGCATTTACCCCTGCAATTAGGCCTTGTCCTGCAGCCTCTTCATAACCTGTTGTTCCATTGATTTGACCTGCCAAATAGAGGTTTGTCACTTTCTTAGTTTCAAGAGTTCGTTTGAGCTCTCTTGGATCAACAAAATCGTATTCTATAGTGTAACCGTAGCGAGCAATACGTATATTTTCTAAACCTTTTATTGAGCGCAAGAATTGGTTTTGTACTTCCTCTGGTAAAGCTGTGGATAAGCCGTTTGGGTATACTAAATTGCTATCTATGCCTTCGGGCTCAAGAAAAATTTGATGGCTCTCTTTGTCAGGAAATCTTACTAATTTTAGTTCAATAGATGGACAATACCTTGGTCCAGAAGATTTAATTTTTCCCGAACATGTGCCAGATTTATCTAAATTATCAATGATAATTCTATGAGTTTCAGAATTTGTACGAGTTATATGGCATTTGATTTGTGGCACGTCCACTTTATCTAGCATATAAGAAAATGGACGAGGTATCGCATCTCCAGGTTGCTCTTCTAAGATGCTATAATTTATTGAATCTCTGTAAATTCTAGCTGGAGTTCCTGTTCGTAGTCTTTGGACATCGAAATTTAATGAACGCAAAGATTGGGCAAGTTTTATAGAAGGTGCTTCATCCACTCTTCCTGCGCTAATCTTTTTCTCACCTACATGAATCATCCCATTCAAGAAAGTGCCCGTAGTAAGCACTACACTAGAAGCAAAAATCTCTCCATTTTTAGCAGTTCTAATTCCATATATAGCATTGTTTTTCACTAACAACTCTTCAGCCGCATCTTCTAGAACAGTTAGGTTCTCTTGATTCCCAATAATATCTTGTGTAGCTATTTTATATAGCTTCCTGTCTGCTTGCGCGCGAGGCCCCCACACAGCTGGGCCTTTGCTTTCATTGAGCATTTTATAATGGATGCCCGCTTTGTCTATGGCGATTCCCATAATGCCATCAAGCGCATCTATTTCGCGAACTATAGTGCCCTTGGCAACGCCGCCAATAGCCGGGTTGCATGACATTTCTCCCAAATTATCATACTTTAATGTGACGAGCAAAGTTTTCGCGCCAGTGCGCGCAGCAGCACACGCAGCTTCACAACCTGCATGACCACCTCCAATAACTATAACTTCGTACCTTGCTTCTGACATAAGTTTTCGCTTGCTTTGAGCGCAGCATCATACAGCAAGTTGTGTTGGAAGTATAGTAGTAGAGTTTTGTCTTGTGATAATGCTCATCTTTATAGTATATTACTTTGCAATCCTGAGGTTAAGATTCTGAATTACACGGTAAATATCAGCGATGATTATCTTTTGATCACTTTATTAATATCGTCGATACTTAATACTGATATCTTAGAGTCAATTTGGTAAGATCTTTTTCCTGGGTAAAACTACATATAGCGCATCTAGTTTTAGGTCTTCACAAGGGATTATCATAGATCTTGATCTTGTGGGTGCTAAATCAGATAACGGAAATTCTACTCTAATAATTAGTTTTCTTGGTTTTGTGCCTTCCATTAAATGTAGTGGAGTAAGCTCTATATATCCTATCCTTCCTGCTAAAGCCTCTAAAGATTATCTAATGAGATCTCGACTGGTAGAGCCTAGAACCAAATCCTTGGCTTGTTTTCTCTATCGTTTAATACACTCTCTCTAAATATCTTAATCTCTCCATTGCAATCGCGTCATTAGGAACTCTGACTTCAATATTGCACGGTATGCTCCATTGATATCAAAGACTTTTATTCTAATTTCAGATATTTAAATTCTTAATTAGCTCTTCTTGTTAGTGGTTTCTATGAGGCTTTACATTGTGGATTTGGTATGAACGATAAATCGAATTGCAATTTCATGGTAAATTTGGTATAAGCCTATGCTAGGAAATGCCTGATATTGGGCTATCGCTCGTGGGTTTTTACCTGCGGGAGGAAAGTCCGGACTCCATGAGGTAATGGTACTGGTTAACGACCAGCCAGATGGAAACATCTGAGGGAAAGTGCAACAGAAAGTAAACATCCTTCGTAAGAAGGTTAAGGTGAAAAGGTGCGGTAAGAGCGCACCGCGGTTTAGGTAACTAAAGCGGCGGGCAAACCCTACCAGGAGCAAGGCTAAATAGGAACAACGTTCTTCTTTAAGGAGAGCGCCTACCTCAGGCGTAGTTGTTCGGGTAAGCTGCTAGAGGTTGTTAGTAATAACAATCCCAGACGAATGATGGCCATAGTGCAAACTATACAGAATCCGGCTTATAGATATCAGGCATTTCTTCAAATCTTTAGCTATTCATCAAGAAATAAGCATCGAAGGATAGCTCTATCTCATGCCATCCGTCACTACCTTGATACTTATCAATAGGAAGATTTTTAATAGGGCTTGCTATATACGCAGCTCTCACCAAGCTGTTTTTTAATGCAGTAAATATATTGCCATATTTGGCGCTATAAATGCTACTATTTAAAACTACGGCGTCCTTAATTGTTCCATCTTCATTCATATTTAAACGAAGTTTTATCACTAGCTCTCCTGGCTTAAAATTCATCGCAATTGGATTAGTAAATTTCTTCTCTATTTGCGCTTTTATATTATCTTTTTCAGAGATTGATAATGGGGCAGAACTATCGTACATCTTAGATGATGAATTCTTATCTTTACTTTTATCTGCGGATTTATTGAATCCTGTTGATCCTTCAAGATCTTTGAGTAAGCTATCTATATCATCAACACTACTTTTGATTTTTTTCTCTTTCTTCGAATCTAACTTTTCCTCTTTCTTTTTTTCTTCTATCTTAGCTTTGGTAGTTTTTGTTATTTTAATTGATTCTTTCTTCTCCAAGCTCTGTGGTGTAGCTTGAGCTTTCTTTGATGCTTGCGATGTTTCAGATTTGCTATTGTTTTTCAAGTTAGTTTCTGGGCCTACTTTTACCAAATCGACTACTACGACCATTTCATTGTTTGGTGTCTTTTTGAAAAAAGGAAATTGAATAAAAAAAATTGATATTATAAATAAATGTAATGCTAAAGAATAATAGAACGAATGTTTCATCGACCTAATCTATTTCTGTAATTAAGGATACTTTTGAAAAGCCAGATTTACTTAGAAGTCCGATAATTTTTATTACACTGCCATAGTCTGCACTTTTATCACCGCGAACAAAAATTCTGATGTTATAGTTTTCATTGGTAATAGCTTTTAATTTCTCTACAAGATTTTCACGTGGAATTTGAGAGTCATTTAAAAATACTGTCCCTGTTTTTGTAACTGTCACTGAAAGAGGATCGTCTTTGCCTGATAAAGGAGAAGATTGAGTTTTTGGTAGGTCTACTTTAATACCTGCTACTATCATTGGCGAAGTAACCATAAAGATAATGAGCAAAACCAACATTACATCAACCAATGGAGTGACGTTGATAGTATCTATTGCTTTCTTCTTTCTGTTCTTGCGTATAAATTGGTTGTAATCTAACACTTGCTTAATCAATCTCGATTCGTTAGTTTTGTATATAATTCGATCGCAAAATTATCCAACTTACTTTCAATGCGGTAAATTCTAGAGCTCAATATATTATAAAATATTAAAGCTGGAATTGCCGCAATCAGACCTAAGCCTGTAGCAAGCAATGCTTCTGCTATCCCGGGAGCAACTACTGCAAGTGAAGTATTTTTTGATGCCGCGATAGATTGAAAGCTATGCATAATGCCCCATACTGTGCCAAATAATCCTATAAATGGCGTAGACGATGCAATGGTAGCTAGATAATTTATTTTATCTTCTAATTCTTCCATACAGCGATTTTTCGTTGTGATGATTGTGGAATGGAGTTCAGATTTATCGGCTCCTTTCTTTTTTCTTGCTACTGTGGTAACAAATAATTTTTCTATTGGCGCTTTTGCAGAATTCTCAAAATGATCAAATATCTTCTCAATGCTAGCCTGTGGGAAAATTTTTTCAAAGTGAGCAGTTCTTTTAAAAATATCATCTAATGAAAGCCATTTGTATATAATGATGGTCCATGACCATATTGATGCGGCCACCAGTAATAACATCACTAATTGAACAGTGATATCTGCGTCCACTATTAAACCAAATAAAGATTTCGTATTAGTTGCTTCTGGAACCATCCTTAACCCAAATAAATTCATTATAAGATTACGTTAGTTTTGGCTATTGTAAAGAGTTTTCTGTTGCTTTTCTAGGCAATAAACACTAGCCTTTGATGGCGTATATAAGAAGTATTAAAATGACAAAACCTCTGATTGGCATAGGACTAGATTACGATATAAAAAAAGAAAAAGACGGTGGGTATTCCGATTATCCTTGGTATGCCTTGAGAGTTCATTATGCTGATGCTGTAGCGAATAACGGTGGAATACCAGTTATGATTCCATATCAGGAATCATTGATTAAACATTATGTTGAAGCATGCAATGGATTTATTTTTCCAGGCGGTGATTATGATATTGACCCTAGTTACTATAGTGCGGATCGTTCTCCTGAAACTACTATGCCAAATGATAAGCGCACAAGATTTGAAATGAAACTAATGCGAGCAGTGTTAAAGTCAACTAAGCCTATGCTCGGTATATGCGCAGGGGAGCAGCTATTAAATGTTATTTTAGGTGGTACTTTGTATCAAGATATCAAAACTAATATTGAGCATAAACCTGGGGATATGCCACGTGATAAAAATAGGCATTATGTGGAGGTCGCGTCTGATTCTTTGTTAAATAAAATAGTCGGAAAAACAAAATATAAAGTGAACAGTCATCACCATCAAGCGGTTTGGAAAGTTGGTAAGGGGCTCAAAGTTTCGGCTGTGGCTCCAGATGGGGTCATTGAGGCTATCGAACTGCCAAAGCATAAATTTTGCTTAGGCGTGGAATGACATCCTGAATATGAAAAAAGTCAGGAAGATAGGTTGATTTTTAAGGCCTTTATTAAGGCTGCAAAAAAGGCATAGTAGTATGTTGATCAATATTACAAAAAGAATAGCTCATTCTGGGCTATGTTCTCGTCGCGATGCTAAAGCTATGGTGACATCTGGTAAGGTTAGTGTGAATGGCGCTATTGTTTTTTCGTCTACAACCAAAGTAAGTATAGGGGATACGATATTAGTGGACGGCCAAGAGATAGCCAACATTTCTGTCCCTAGACTCTGGCTATTTCACAAACCTGCTAGTGTGATTACCACCAATAAAGATCCACAAAATCGTAAAACCATATTTGATATATTGCCACAAGATTTACCAAGGCTTGTTTCAGTGGGACGACTTGACTTAAATTCAGAAGGGCTTCTACTTTTAACAAACAATGGTGAATTAGCTCGATATTTTGAGATGCCAGAAAATAATATTAAAAGAAAATATGAGGTGCGAGTTTTTGGCAATTTAGATAAGAGGCGGTTGAACAGACTATCTGAAGGGTGCTCCATTGATGGAGTAAAATATGGGCCTATAAAAGTGCGGGTACTTGAGGCTGGAGCTAACAATGCCTGGTTAGAAATGGTTTTGACAGAAGGAAAAAATCGTGAGATAAGGAAAGTGTTGGCCTCATTAGGGATGAAAATTAGCCGTTTGAAGCGCGTTGAGTATGGTAATTATTCTTTGGGCAATATTAAAAAAGGCGAAATTAGAGAAGTAAAAATTAATAAAAAAGATTATGAGAATTATATCAGGAAAACTTCGGGGTCGTAGGATTATTACTAAAGAGAAGATGAGCTATAAACCTCTGACTGGAATGATAAAAGAGGCCGTGTTTAGCATACTTACCAGCGGACAATTTTGTGATCAAGATACAGGTAGTTCTGTATTGGACGATGCTATCATTATAGATTTATTTGGGGGCACAGGGGCAATTGCTTTTGAAGGAGTTTCTAGAGGAGCAAAAAAAGGAATTATAGTAGAGAGCGATTCTGCTAGTTTTGATCTCCTAAAAAAGAATGTCAGGTCTTTGGGCGTAGAGGACCAGATAGAGATTATTCGTGGTGATGCGACCTCGCTGCCATATGCACCACTAAAATGCTCGATCGCATTTTTAGATCCTCCATTTAACGCAGGATTAGTTATTCCATCTGTAAAAAGTTTGCTAAAAAGAGAGTGGCTGGCTGAAAATGCTTTGATAGTTGTTAGAACTCACACTAATGAAAAGTTTAACTTAGATGAATTTGCATCAGAAGTTTTTGTAAGAAAATATAACAATTCTTTTTTAAGAATTTATCAAGTGAAAGCCTAGATTATGGTAACAAAGCGCGATGTTGAAGACGCTATAAAAACCATCATTGAGTGGATTGGAGATGAGCCGCAACGTTCTGGGTTGTTATCAACACCTGGCAAAGTTGCCGACTCTTACAAGGAGTTATTATCTGGATATGGTTTGGATGCTAAAGAAATTTTATCTGGCCATTTGTATGAGAATTTGAATCAAAAGGATTTAGTGATACTAAAGAACATAGCATTTACTTCATTTTGTGAGCACCATATTTTGCCATTTTCCGGCTATGTGAATGTGGCTTATGTTCCTACAAAAGGTGTCATAGGATTTGATCGCATATCAAGAATAGTAGATATGTTTGCGCGTCGACTTCAATTACAAGAAAGAATGACTAATGAGATTGCAAACGCATTATTTAAGCATTCAGATTCCGAAGGTGTAGCAGTGTCTGTGACGGCCCAACATAGTTGTATGAGTATGATTGGTTCTAGACAAAATAATGTAGATGTGTATAGTGAGTCCCTACTTGGATCTATCTTGACCGATCTTGAGCTGAGGAAAAAATTTGTGGATATTGTAAAATCGCAGTACGTTTATGAAAAATAAAAATCATGAAAAAAAATATAATGTTGCAGTGGTTGGCGCTACTGGCAATGACGGAGAACATATGCTTCAGGTTCTTGCAGAAAGAAAAT
>Ga0114980_10002964_pt1 | contig 11804 bp, 11 predicted proteins | sample S_140806_EF_Meta_FD_87018 | JGI IMG/M metagenome (GOLD analysis project Ga0114980, IMG submission 87018) | Freshwater microbial communities from Lake Simoncouche, Canada to study carbon cycling - S_140806_EF_MetaG | ecosystem: Environmental > Aquatic > Freshwater > Lake | place: Lake...
AGATGGTGCATTCCCCAAAGAGCACGAGATCGAGATCAATCGTGCGGGCGGTCCAGCGCGAGCCTGTGCGGTCGCGGCCGAGGGCGAGTTCGACGGCCAGGAGCACCGCGAGCAACTCGCGAGCCGACAGCGAGGTCCGCACGGCGATCGCGGCATTGAGGTACCGCGGCTGATCGGGCGGTCCGACGGGCGCCGTGTCGTACACGCCCGAGCGGGCGACGACCTCGATCTCGGGGTGCTCGGCAAGGAGCGCCACGGCGCGACGCATGGTGCCGATGCGGTCGCCGAGATTGGCGCCGAGGGCGATGTGTGCGGTGTGGGCCAAGCGAGAAGCCTCAGGCGCGCTCGACACGGACGGCCTCCGACTCGCTCCAGAGGAGCGCGCGCTCGGGTTCGCCGAGCAACGCGAAGCGCGCACAGGCAAGCGCGAGATGCGCCGTGCGGCTGCGCACCGTCGCGCGATCGCCGGGAAAGTGGAATCGCCGCGAGTACACCGCGCCGGCGCGCAACGCGACCGCGATGTAGACGGTGCCGACGGGCTTGGCATCGCTACCGCCGCCAGGCCCGGCGATGCCCGTCGTCGAGATAGCGATGCTCGCGTTGGTGCGCGCGAGACAACCGCGCGCCATCTCGATCGCGGTCTCGTGGCTGACGGCGCCGTGCGCGTCGAGCGTCGACGCGCGCACGCCGAGGTCGGCGATCTTGCGTTCATTGGCGTAGGTGACGAAGCCGCCCGAGTACCACGCGCTCGAGCCCGCAACTTCGGTGACCATCGCGCCGAGCATGCCGCCCGTGCAGCTCTCGGCGGTCGCAAGCGTGAGCCCGCGTTCGGCGAGCATGCGGCCGACGACCGCGGCGAGCGGCTCGCCGTCGCGGCCGTAGATGATCGCGCCGACCCGCGCGCTGCACGCCGCGATGCTCGCGTCGAGCGCGGCACGTGCCGCGTCGGGCGCGCCCGTCGAGCGAATGCGGATCGTGACAATGCCGTTGCTCGCGGTCGTGCCGACGGACGGCTCGCGTCCGCGCTGCATGAGTTCGCCGAGTTGTTCGCCGATCAGGCTCTCGCCGAGGCCAATGGTGTGAAGTGCCGCGGTGAGCACGACGCGCTGCGAGTCGCGCAACGCGGGCGCGACGAACGACGCGAACATCGGGCGCATCTCGTTGGGCGGACCGGGCAGGCAGAAGACCTCGCATGCACCGCAGCGCGCGGCGATTCCGGGCGCGGTGCCGTTCGGGTTGTCGAGGAGCCGCGCAGCGCGCGGGCGCATCGCCTGTCGCAGATTCGACGCGGGCATCGCGCGGCCGCGTCGCTCGAACCAGCCGCGCAGGTGCTCGACGCCGGCGGCGTCTTCAACGAGCGGCGCGCCCGGGTCGACGGCATCGCCGAGCGCGTCGCGCGTGAGGTCGTCGAGCGTGGGACCGAGGCCGCCGGTCATCACGATGGCTGCGTGCGTCGCGGCGAGCGCGCGAATCGCGGCGGCGAGCGCGTCGCGGTCGTCGGCGACGGTGCGGCGCTCACCGGGCATCGCGCCGATCGCCTGAAGTTCCTGGGCGAGCCAGCGCGCGTTGCTGTCGTCGATCTGGCCGAGTACGAGTTCATCGCCGACCGAAAGTACGGCGACGCGCGCGTTGGTGGTGGTCATGACGTGCCTCCGCGCATTGCTGCGATCCTGGCGTACTGCGCGGCGTAGAACTCGCCGCAGTTGCGCCGCAGTTCATCCGCGGGCGACGCGCCATCGGGCCAGAGGCCAGCGTCCTTCCACTTGGCCTTGAGCCAACCGTTGCGCACGGCCGCGCGGCCTTCGCTCGTCGTGAGCGGGAACTTCGTGCCATCGGGCCCGTCGATCACGGGCATCGCGTCGAACGCCTCGAGCATCGCGCGAAGCGCAGGATCGGCGACGTCGGCTGCGGTCACGAGCCCCGCTTTCGCGGGATACGCGGGGTGCTTTCGGATCGCGTCCCACGCGCGCGCGAGTTCGTCGCGACGATCGGCGCAAAGCGCGCTAAACAGCGGCGCGATGAGCGCGCGCGCGTTGCGGTCGGGATTCTCGATGCGGCTCGCGATCGCAAACGGATCGACCGCGTCGGTGAACTGTTCGCCGTACTTCGCAATGAACGCGCGCCGCGCCGGCAAGCGGCGCAGTTCGAAGCGATGCGGGCCGAGCTCGCCGTCGGCGCGAATCTTCGCGGGAAACTGCCAGAGCGCCTGGCCCTCGTCGGTGAGCGCGAAGCGGATGAAGCGCTCCGCCGTCTCGCGGTTGGGCGCGTTCGCGAGCAGCGCGATCGGATCGGCGGAGACAACCGTCTGTCCTTGCGGATCGATGTAGCCGAGCCGCTTGCCGCCGCCGGCCTCAAGCACCGCCTGCGCCTGATAGCGGCCGTAGAAGTCGATGCACGGACCGGCCGCGCTGTCGCCGGCGGAGACATCGAGCGGAACCTTGGGCGCGCTCGATGCGACGCTCCGCGAGTTCGCAGCCATGCGGTGGATGATCTGCCAGCCGCGCTCCCATCCGAGGCGCTGGATGATCGCCTCGAACGCAGTCGTGACCGACGCGGACTGCGCGGGATTGACCAGCGTGAGCGCGCCCGCGAACCGTGCGTCGGAGAGATCCGCCCATTCGGTCGGCTCGGGCATCGCGAGCTGCTGCAGCACATCGCGGTTGTAGACGATGCCGAAACCAGAGAACGCCACGCCGAGCCAGTAGCCATCCAGGTCGTAGATCGGCTCGCCGCCGATCGCGTTCTCGCCGTAGGTTTCGGCGAGCCATGCCGTATCGACTGCGGGTTTCGCGAGGATGCGCCCGGATCGCTTTTCGCCGGCGCCGACGTCCACGGAGTACTCGACCTTGAGCTGCTCCATCTCGTAGGTGCCGCCGCCGAACACGATGTCGGCGTTGCCGCCGATCGGACGGCCCTCGCGCAACGCGGCATCGGCGTTGGCCTCGAGAATGCGGCGGATGTCGCTGGCTCCGCCAGGCGTGTTCCATACGACCTCGGCGGTGTCGCCAAAGGTGCGCTTGTGCCACGCGGCAAACGCGCACCCGAACTCGAAGCGGATCTGCTCGTTGTGCGGCGTGTAGATGATCACGCGGTGCGCAGCGTCCACATGGTCGCCTCCGCGCGACAGCGCGACCGGGAGCGCGGCAAGCACGACCAGAATCGCGGGGAGGATGAATCGACCGAGTTGCACGCGGAGTGGCGCCTGTGGTTAGCCGCGCGCGATCGCGCGGATCTCGTCGGCAAACACGCGCGCAGCGTCGCGGATCGACTGCTTCCACGGCGTGCCTGCGGTGGACTTGGGATAGATCACCGAGCGGCTCGCGGTGATGATCGCGCCACTGCTGCCCGCAGTGAAGCACGCGCGCACGTCGTCCGCGGTGCCGCCCTGCGCGCCATAACCGGGCACGAGGAAGAGCGTGTTGGGCATGCGCGCGCGCAGCGACGCGATCTCGGCGCGCTTGGTCGCCCCGACGACGGCGCCGAGCGCGGAGAATCCGCTCTTGCCGATCGATGGCTTGCCGAGCTGCGCGACGAGGTCAGCGACGGTCTCGGCGAGCGTATGACCATTGGCCATCGCGAGCGCCTGCAGCGCGTCGCCCGACGGATTGCTCGTGCGAACGAGCGCAAACGAGCCGTGACCTTCAGCGAGGAACGGCAGGATGCCATCCGCACCGAGATACGCGCTGATCGTGGTCCAGTGCGCGCCGGCGTTGCGCGCGCTCGCGGCGTAGTGCTCGGCCGAGATGCCGATGTCGCCGCGCTTGAAGTCGAGGATCACCGCGAGCCCGCTCGCGCGCGCGGCCTTGAGCACGCGCCACATCGCGGCGTAGCCGTCGGGTCCGTAGCGCTCGAAGCACGCAGCCTGGATCTTGACGGCGGCCGCGTCGGCAGCGACGGACTCGATCACGCCGAGCGAGAAGCCTTCGATCGCGCGCGCGCACTGCGCCATGTCGGAGGGGTTCGCGGGCGCGAGCTCCGCGGGCATGCGGTCGATCACGGGGTCAAGCCCGACGCAGGTGGCGCTGCCTGTCGATGCGACGCGTGCGCAGAGCAGGTCGGCGGCATGAAAGGCGTGGGAGGTCTCTGCGGTTGCGGTGGTCATGGCGTTGGGTACCAGCGTGTGCGACGCGATGCGGCGACGGGTTGACGGGGCGGCGATTGTACGGGTCGCGAACGAGCGGACTCACGGCTTCGGCGGCAAAGTCCCGTGCTTCTCCCCATGCTTCTCCCCCAGTTCGCGGAGATAGCGCCAGGTGTAGATGCCCGTGTCGTGGCCATCGCTAAAGCGAATCCGCAACGCGTAGTGGCCGACCGGCTCCACCGCGTCGGCGCGAAGCGGTCCGGTGCTCGACGCAGGCAGCACGGTGAATGGATTGCGGGCCATCTCGGCGCGCAGCTCGCGCTGATCCGCCGATGGCGAGTGGCGGCGAAGCGCGACGACCGAAATGAAGTGTCGGATGCCGTCGTCCCAGTCGATCGTCAGACCGCGCTCGCGCTGGAGGTCGAGGTGCGTCGGTCGGGGTTCGCCTGCGGGTGAGGTCATCGCGCCATGCTACGCTCAGGCGCGATGAGCGTCGACGAGTTCAAGATCGCGGATCCCGCGCGTCTCCCACCGCTGCCCGGCATGCCCGAGCGCGGGGTGTTCGCGCTCGCGCACCGAGTCCAGCAGGCCGAGACCAGCGCGCTCGTGCCGCACGCGAACAACATCGTGATCCTCTCGTGGATCGACCTGGCCGCAGAGCGGCATGGCGACGCCGCTGGCGCCGCGCGTGCCGAACTCGCGGCAAGCGGACGCATGTGGTTCGTGGCGCGCCATGAGATCGACTATCTCGCCGAAGCGTTCGTAGGCGACGATCTGCTGCTCGTGACGTGGATCGAGAAGCTCGGGCGCACGAGTCTGTCGCGCGTCACGCGCGTGGTGCGCGCGACCGACGGCGTTGAACTGACGCGCGCGACCAGCCGGTGGGCGCACGTCGATCTCGCCACGCGCAAGCCGACGCCGATCGCGGAGTCGGTTCGCAGCAAGTTGATGGCGTAACGCAAGCGCGCTGGTGCTGGTGCTGGTGCCGATCGCGCCAAAGGAAGCAGCCGCCAGCTGCGACCGCTCCAAAAGGAAAAACCCCGTTCGATCAGGGGACTGAGCGGACGGGGCGGAGGGGAGAAAGATGACGAGTTGATCCGCTCGACTTCGCAGCGGGTTTGCCATCGCGCCTGTTTCTGACTCTGGCAATCTGACACAGGCGCGCAGGCTGTCGCACTCTCGGCTGAGTCCGCCTCCCTCGGAGGACTCGCTGCCTTGAGCGCCGCACATGAAGAGAACTCCGTGTGCTGATTCCTCGTTCGGCCAGAAGGGCAAGCGAACCACACATTTTTCGAGAATCCCTCATTCGTCCTCTTGCGCCGCGTCTTGGGAGCCTCGGAACGCGCGCTTCTGAGCGTGTCGGCGCTCCTCGGCTGGGGTACGCTCCTCCAATGCTCATCTCCGCGCTTCTTGCATCGGGAATCTTCCTCCCAACACCCACGCCGCCTGCGTTTGAACGCTTGCCATCGGGCGAGAGCAAGGACGGCCAGCGGATTGCCCAGCAGGCGGGGCCGCGCCGACAGTTGATCGCGATCATTCCCGACCGGACCACCGGCCGCGATTGGGGACTCCGCTACCTGCGCGAGGCCGTCGGCGACTTCAACCGCGAGGCGCCCGATGCGGTGTTCTGCGTGGGCGACCTGGTGCAGGGCTACTCGCGCGACCACGATCTGGTGAAGGGCGACCGCGAGACGTTTCTCAGCATTGTCGGCGGGCTGAAGATGCCGTTCTATCCCACGCCGGGCAACCACGACGTGGTGAGCGGAACGCGCAGCTCGAAGGACCATTCGTTCGCCGAGCAGTACCGCAGCATGTTCGGGCCGCTGTACTACGCGGTCGAGCTCGATCTCGCGAGCATGGTGATCCTCAACACCGAGGACGGCGACGGCAACGTCGAGCCAGGGTTCTCCGACACGCAGCTCGAGTGGCTCGACAAGACGCTCGGCGAGCTCGAGGCGCGCAAGAAGCCGATCATCCTGCTGTTCCATCGCCCGCTGTGGGATCACAAGCCCACGCGCTGGGACGAGCGCGTGCAGCCGATGCTGGTCAAGCATCGCGTCGCATACGTGATCGCCGGTCACTACCACGCGCTGCAGGCGCTGCCGCCGCGCGATGGCATTCCCTACCTGCTGCTCGGCACCTGCGGCGGCGCGATCGACCAGCATCCGCTCACGGGACAGCTGCAGCACCTGACCTATCTCGTCATCGACGAGACGGGCAAGATCCAGCCCTACCACCAGATCGCGGGATGCACGCTGCCCGTCGACTGGATCACCAAGGAAGACCAGGATCTCGCGTACAAGCTCAAGAGCGCGCGCGATGTGGTCACGCTCCGAGGCGCGATCGAGGATCCGCTCGGCAAGCCCGCAAGCGGCGCGATCGACATCGAGATCAAGAACCCGCTCGATCGCGCGATCGACGTGACGCTTGCGCGGACTTCGGCGCCGCAGCCGTGGCAGGTCACCGACCACGACGAACGCGGAGACATCGAGCGCGTGTGGACGAGCCGCACGCCGATCGACATCTTCAACCGCGACACGACGGATCTCAACACGCCGTTCTCGCTCAGCTTCGATCCGCCCTCGCTGCACCTCGGCGCGGGCGAGCGCAAGACGGTGAAGGCGTTCGTGCGTTGCCAAGCGCAGCCTGTTCCCCCGCTGCCGGCGCCGTTCGACATCGTGGCGACCTACATCGACACGCAGCAGCGCCATGTGCCGGTGACGCTGCGCCAGCGACTTCCGATCGCGCGCACGATCTCCCCTGCCGATTCGCTCGCGGCGGCGACCGCGTATCCGATCGCCGTGTGGAACTGGACGGAGTACGACACCCCTGAGCCGAACGGCAACGCGCGCTTTCTCCGCGGGACGGCCGAGACGCCGCTGGAGATCGTGGTGAACGTGCCAGACATCGTCTTCTCCGGCGATGCCAAGCCGTCCGACGCCAAGGGCTCGCTCGAGGACCCGCTCGGCGATGCGCTGCGCCTGGTGCTTGGCGAGGGGCCCGACAGCCGCGAGTTCCTGCTGACGTTCGCGAGTGAGGGTTCGGCGCCCGTGGTCCGCACGCTCTCGCCCGACCGAAATCGGCTGAACAAGACCGAGGAAATCTCCGTGAACCTGACCCGCGTCGATCGGTCGTGGACCGTGCGGCTGCAGGTGTCGGCCAAGGCTCTGCCGGCGGGAACCCCGTTGGCGGGACTGCCGATCAATCTCGGTGTCGCAGACAACGACAGCACCTACCACACCCAGTGGCGTTGGCTCGCGCCGAAGCAGGTTCCCGCGCACATCGCGTCCCCGCCGCAGGATGCAGCATCTCCGCAGCCTGCCGAAGCTCAGGATGCCGACCACAGGTGACTGCGCACGACTTGACCGCGGGCGCGATCGCGATTTGAATACGCCGCCTCGGATGTCGGAGACATTCCACAGCCGAGGTCCATCGTTCCGATGATCGACTGAGATTCGCTCCGCGCCCGACTGCCATCGTCTTGGCTCGCCGCGCGGGGCTCAATGAAAGAAGGATCGCCATGAAGACTCTCCTTGCCCTCGGATTCGCATCCGCTTGCCTCGCACTCGCTTCGTGCGGCGGCGACGACAACAACAGCGTGAAGTCCCTCGACGCCAAGGACGTTCGTCCACCGGCGGCTGAGCCGGTTCCGGAGCCGGGTTCGGGCATCAAGCTCGGTTCGGACAAGTCGGCTGGCGGCGCTGGCGCCCCCAAGAAGCCGGCCGGCAACTGATCCGACCAAACTGATTGAACACGCAGCGCGCCGCTCCCTTGGGGCGGCGCGCTGTCGTTTGTGGGGTGCCAGATGTCAGCCGAGTGGTTCTCGGCACGAACCGCACGACCCCAACCGCGGTTGCGCGGATTTCCCGTCGATCTCTTTCAAATCGGCGCGGCGTCTGAAGTCGCCCATGGGAATGGCTGATGAATGGGGTGTCGACGGCGCATGGCGCAAGCCGAGTGCCCAAGACCACCAAGTTCTGGCCATCCACCCGCCGCTGCTCTGGATTTCATATCCAGACAGCGGTTTTCCTTTGGGCTTGGCGGATTGCGGGCTGCGCTCGCGCCTCAGCGGTCGCGCATGATGTCGGTGAGCACCGCGAGTCCGCGCGCGAGCGTCTCTTCCTTGGCGGCGAACGACAGGCGGAAGTGCGTGTCGCGCGTCGAGAAGACCTTGCCGGGAATCACGAGCACGTTGCGCTCGATCGCCTTCTCGACGAACTGCGTCGCGGTCATGCCGAGGTGCTTCGGCACCTCGACGAACGCATAGAACGCGCCGCCCGGGCACGCGACGTTGGCAAGGCCGTTGAAGGCGGCGAGCACGGTGTCGCGGCGCTTCTCGAAGCGGTCGACCCAGGGCTGCATGTCGATCTCGTACGCGTGCGCCGCGGCGTACTGCGCCATGCTCGGCGCGCAGACGTAGGTGTACTGCTGCAGCTTGGCGATCGACTGCACGATGTCGTGCGGTCCAGAGACGTAGCCGAGGCGCCAGCCCGTGCATCCGTAGGTCTTGCCAAAGCCGCGGATGAGCAGGCAGTCCTTGGTGAAGGCGGCGGGCGTTGGGAACTTCCCGTTCTCGCGCGACTCGCTGAAGGTGAACTCGTCGTAGATCTCGTCGGAGATCAGGAGGATGCCCTTCGCCTTGCAGAGGTCGACGATGTCGGACATCTCCTTGTTGGAGAGCACGACGCCGGTCGGGTTGCCTGGGCTGTTGACGAGCACGGTCTTGGTGCGCGGCGTGATGAGCTTCTCGATGCGCGCCGCGGTCATGCGGAAGTCGGGATACGTGTCGCAGAGCACGATCTTGCCGCCCGTGAGCGCCGCGAGCTGCGGATACATCACGAAGTACGGGTCGGGAACGATCGCCTCGTCGCCCGCATCGAGCAGGCACATCATGCCGAGCACCAGGCCGCCGCTGGTTCCGCTGGTCACGATCGTCGAGAGGCCGTCCTTCGGATCGTGCGACCAACCGACCTCGCTGGCGAGGCGCTGCCAGATCGCGCGCAGGAGCTCGGGGCATCCTTGCGTCTGCGTGTAGCCGTTGCGGTTCTCCTCGATGGCCTTGATCGCGGCTTGCTTGAGAACGTCCGGCACCGGGAAGTCAGGCTGCCCGATGGAGAGGTTGATTGGATCCTTGAGATGCGCCGCGAGATCGAACACCTTGCGGATGCCGCTTGCGTCGATCGACTTCGCGCGATGAGAGAGAAGCTTGCTGACGTCGAGGCTGGGAATGGCCGTGTTGGCGTGGGACATGCGATGGACCGCGAGGAAGAATGGAGAACGGTGGAAGCGCGATGGAAGCACTTTGGAAACACAACGCCCCCGGCAGAGCCGGAGGCGTTGGAGTATGACGAAGTTTGATTTTCCGTGCGCGCGGGCGTCCGATGGACGGGCAGCCGACGCGTGCGGAGAGCGAAGATTACTTCTTCTTGGCGTCCTTGCCAGCCGGAGCAGCAGCGGCACCGGCAGCAACTTCCTTCTTGGGCTTCTTGCCGGCGGTGACCTTGATGCTGAGCACCTTGGGCAGACCGAGCGGCGAGTTCTTGCCGGCAGCAAAGCGCTCCGACTCAGTGAGCTTGGCGACGCGCTCGTTGCGGGTGAGGACGTTGCGGTGCTGGTTGAGGGCGCCGGACTTGGTCTTGAGGCTGCTGTGAATGCTCATGTGATGCTCGATGCTGACGCTGCTCGACGGCTCAGACTCTTCTTAGCCGTTGAAAGCCTTGAAGTAACGATCCTCGAAGTCGGGATTGTTCTTGCCGGCGGCCTTGAAGAGCTCGCCGACCTTTCGAATCCGTGCCTCGAGGGCCTTCGCGACCGGTCCGTTGGTCTCCGACTTGGAAAATCCTGGCAGGACCGTAATTTCGCGAAGTCGACCATTGTGATCAGGGACGACCCACGCGTCAAGTCCATGCTCGCGACAGAAGGCGACAACCTTGTCAGCGTTGGCCTCGAGAACCGAGGCGATCACGTAGTACCGGAGCCCTGCTTGGCGAGGATCCACCCCGCGCTGCGCTGGCGGAAGCGGCGATCCAACGCCGGAATCGACGTTCGCGCGCGGCGCCTGGCCTGCGGGAGTGCCCGACTGGGGCGTCGGGGCGGGCTGCTTGTTTTCGGACTGCCCTGCCGCCCGCGTGCCCGCTCCTGGCTGGGCCGAAGCTCCCCGCGGAGCAGCGGTCTGATTGGTCGGAGCCTGCGCGGCTTGCTGCGCGCCCGTTGCTTCGGCGACATCGGCGTCTCCGCGACCGGCCTGTGACGCAGTCTGGGATCCACGCGAGACACCGAGCAGATAGACCGCGACAACCAAGACCAGCGCGCCGCCGATGAAGCCGAGCAGGCGGAGTTTCGCACGGTCGATCGGAGCGCGGGCAGGCTTGGCCGACCCGATGCGACGCGTCGACACCGTCGGCGTGGAAGTCTTTCCACGCGACGAACCCATGAGTTCATAGAGAGCTGGGCTGCCACGTCGAGCCATTGGATCCTCTTGCGCTAGGCGCGGGGCGAGTCTAGCAGAGGGGGCTTTGGCGCAAGCGAATTCGTGTCGCTGTTGGCAAAACTCGCGTTCGAGGAGCGGTTTCTCGTTCAGACGGCGAGGAGGCCCGACCAACGCTCGAGCGCCTGGCAAAGCCCCTGCTTTGGCGCGGTCCACTGGCGGGCGTCGACCACGGGCATCGCATGGAAACCAAGCGTGTCCAGGGCGATGCGCAGCGAAAGCGCATCCAGGCGGGACTCGCGCGGCTCGAGGAACGGGCCGCGAAGCCCGCTTCGGAACAGGTCGACGAGCCGGACGCCACCGAGCTTGCCTGCGAGACGGAGGGCGAGTTCGTGCGGCACCCCGCCTGCGGCGAGCACCGCGGCACAGTCGATGCAGGCGGCAAACGGCGGAGCGATGGGAGCCGCTTGCGCGACCTCGTTGACCTGCAGCAGGATGTCGACGCCCGTGTGCGCGGCCAGCGCGGCGATTTCCGCGCGAAGTTCGCTGGGTTGGTCGGGCGCGAGCGAGATCAGGACAGGCGCTCGACCGAGGCTCGCGGCCAACTCGACGGTCGCGGTCAGCGCCTCGAACACGCGCGACATGTGCACTGGGTCAGTGAAGTGCGCCGCGGGCGCGAGGAAGTCGACGCCCGAGCACTCGAGCTCGACGCGCCGAAGCGTGGCGGCGAGGTCGCGCCGCGCGGACATCGACATCTCGCGCGGGCGCATCGACGGCTCGATCGCGGACAGCTGCACGCCGCGGAATCCGCTCTCGGAGATCCACGCGAGCGCCTCGCGGGGGTCGAGCGCGTCGGCGCCTGCGAGAAGCGGCGCGATGGTGGCGGAAAGCCGAGGGCGTTCGTCGACGTGCGGCATGCGGGGTGGCGAGTGTACCCCGCGCCGCAGGATTTCCGCGGTGAAAGTAGGATGCCGCGATGCAACGGATCTTCGACGCCTTCTTCTGGACGCTGGTCGCACTCTGGTTCGCGCTGGCTGTGTCCGGAGGGGTCGCGGCGATGGCGATCTTCCCTGCCGCGCGGGGACTTCCGCTCTCGCTCGAGGGGTACGAGGGGTTCATCGCGGCGCAGCCCGAGGAGGGACGCATGCTTGTGGCGGGCTTCCTCGCCGAGCGCGTGTTCGCGATCACCGAGGGCGCACGGCTGGTGCTCGCGCCGCTCACGGTGTGCGCGCTGCTGGCGCAGTTCGCGGTCGCGGGGCGCGGCGGCAGTTCGTTCCAGCGCTCGCGGCTGCTCGC
>Ga0114980_10002966_pt1 | contig 11797 bp, 11 predicted proteins | sample S_140806_EF_Meta_FD_87018 | JGI IMG/M metagenome (GOLD analysis project Ga0114980, IMG submission 87018) | Freshwater microbial communities from Lake Simoncouche, Canada to study carbon cycling - S_140806_EF_MetaG | ecosystem: Environmental > Aquatic > Freshwater > Lake | place: Lake...
CACTCCGAATGGGCGTGGCCACTACCAGATTGGTGGCAATTACGCACACCACAAACAGCATACCAATCGCATAACAGACCCAGACAATCCACATACGTGGCTTGATGATTTGCAGTTGAATAGCCAAGGCCATCACCATATGAAACATGCTGGTTGGCACTAACATAATCCCCAGCCACGACCAACGCAACAAAAATTCAAGAATGACAAGATCATGGGCGATTTGGATGAGGACGTCGGCTGTAACTGCCGTAAAAACCCCAAACAACATAATTGTGAGTGCCCGGGCCACAGCCCCACCCCACGACCGGATGGTGAGATACGCCCACAGCGAAAATGTGACAATCAACGTGACGTTACTGACAAGGCGATTAAGTTGATGGAGTAAATCAGGGAGCATTGTTCACCTATCGTTGGCACACGCACAATTCCCATGGGCATCAAGTGAATTCTATTATACCAATCAATCACATTGCGCCCAACACTCCTACACGTTGATTATAATAATCATGATTATTTGCCAGCCTATCGGGGCAGATTATTGTACAAAAAGGAATGTTATGAACCATATGCTCCGCACGGCACTATTGATGACGGTGATGACCGTATTGGTCGTTGTAATTGGGGGGAGCCTTGCTGGTCAAGGTGGCGCCACCCTTGGCGTCATCATCGCCATCGTCATGAATTTGCTTTCGTATTGGAACAGCGACACGCTGGTGCTGGCAATGACCGGCGCTCGGCCCTTTGGGGCAGGTGACAACCCAGCCATTCCACAACTGGTGGCAGATTTGGCGCAACGCGCCCAAATCCCCACTCCCAAAGTCTATATTGTCGAAAGCGCCGAGCCCAATGCCTTTGCCACGGGACGCGACCCTGAACACGGGGTAGTCGCCGTCACCACGGGCATCATGCGCACCCTCAATCACGACGAGCTGGCCGGGGTGATTGCGCACGAATTAAGCCACATCAAAAACCGCGACACGTTGGTGAGTGCGATTAGTGCGAGCATGGCTGGAGTGATTACGCAATTCGCCTATTTATTGCGTTGGGGCACCCTATTGGGGGGCAATCGCCAACGTGGCGGCACCAGCATGCTGTCATCGCTGGCGTTGATGATTGTAGCGCCACTTGCCGCTACGTTGATCCAAATGGGCATTTCGCGCACGCGCGAGTTTGCAGCAGACGAAGGGGCTGCCCAGATTACCGGCAAACCACTCGCCCTCGCCCAAGCCCTCACCAAAATCGACACCCAAGCCCATGCCACGCAGGCCACCACGATTGCCGCAAACCCGGCGACGGCCTCGCTCTTTATCATCAATCCATTTAGTGGTGGGCTAGCAACGTGGTTTAGTACGCACCCTCCGACAGCTGACCGGGTTGCACGCTTACATGAATTAGCCAAACAACAGCCCTAAATACCACAAAAAAACCACCCTGCGATGCGCGTATGCACACCGCAGGGTGGTTTTGTGTTTATGCACGGACAATCATCAGCACTGCCACCGCAAACAAGAGTTGTACAACGACGGAGGCACCTTGGAGCAAACGAGCTACGAGTTTTTCGTAGCGGAAGCACAGCATAGCGCCAAGTAGATTGACACTCGTCACTCCGAGGGCTGCGAGCGGCAAAAAGAGGGCTTGATAGCGGGGACGGAGCTGGCTGGCATCACCAATCGCATCGAAACGCATTTGGACTGTCTCGGCTAAGGTGGGGTAATACCACGCCAACAACCCGACTGCGAGTCCGTTGATAAAGAGCGCTAAACCGAGGAGTAGCGTACTACTATAGTCGCTCCAAAACGGTATATTAAACCACGGACCATACTCGGTTTCGGGGATTAAGCGCTTGGTAGCGCCGAGATTACTACGTTGTTCGAGATCTTGGACAAATGCTTCGATTTCGCTGGGCGAAATCGCATACGTGCCACGCGCCGTCAAGATAAACAAGCAACGACTTACCGGCAAGGTACTACGCACCATGACCGGTGTTTGATCACTTGCCTTGGTGTCACCCCAAAAACTACCGATACCTTGGAGCAATGCCCGCGGTAATTTGCCTACTTGCACACCGAAATCGAGGCGCCGGATCTGATCAAGGGGCACCAATTCACGGTTGCCCAATGACGAAATATACACCGCATTGCGATCAAGCCCATACCATAATGTTTGGACTTGGACAAAGCGCATCCATGCCGAACCCGCGCAAATCAGCATGGCAATCATTGCCAAAAACTGCAGATAGAATTCGAGATTAATCGTCCAGTCTACAGGGGCACCACTGAAATGGCGATGTGCAAGCAGTGCAAAGGCAATACATCCACCCGTAAAAACCACCGCAAGCACAAGCGCCAACCAGCGGCCAGGCGATGGGTATGGCTTCCAGCGACGCATTTTGACCTCACATTTGCACTATATCGCGGAGGCAATGGGTTACCATTGCCTCCGCGATAACTTTAGGGTTTCGCCGTAGCAGTAGCAGTAGCAACTACTACCGGAGTCACCGTTGATGTCGGATAGCCAGCGAGTGGTGCAGTGGGCAACGGCGCTGGTTCACCCGTTGGGGCAGGAACAATGGTTGCAGTCGGTGCAACGGCATACGATACGGGGTACTTGGTCTCTAATGCCGTAAACCATGTCTCAAAAGCCTTGGTGCGGCCATCACGGAGTTGTTCTTCAACCGTCGGCACGGAAGTACTGTTGAGCTTAATGACATGCCAACCAAAATCAGTACGCACGGGTGCGGCAACAATTTCGTTGGGCTTCAAGGCAATAGCTGCGGCAACATACGCCGCATCGTATTGACTGCCTGCCACTGATTTGCCGGTCAAGTCAAACGAGTCCATGGTGCCACCGTCTTTGCGGCTGGTATAATCGTCTGATTCAGTTTGGGCCAATGTTGCGAAGTCTGTGCCTGATTTGAGCTTGGCAATGATTTCATCTGCGCGACTTTTTTTGGCCGCATACAAGGCATCTTTATCTGCAGCGCTTGTACCTTCTGGTACGTCAACGCGCACAAAAATCTGACTCGTATAAATGCCAGTTGGTTCAGTCGAAGCCTGGTAGGTATCAGCTGGCAATAATTTTTCTTTGACACGTTCCATCAAGGCTTGGCGCTCATATTGACGTCGCAAGGCTTGCAAGAAGTCATCGCGTGTCAAGACCGGCTTGGCTCCGGTGGGTTGCATTGCCGTAGTGTAATTAGTAAAGATGGTATCGACGATTTTGCCAGCAACATCCTTGGCCTTGGCTTCGTCAGGTGTGGCCGTCGGTGGGGCATTGGTTGGCTCTGGCTCAGCAGTGGCCGTTGGTCCGCCTGGTGTCAGCGTGGGAACAATTGTTGCCGTAATGGCAAGTGGTGTGGCAGTTTCGCCAAACACCATACCGTAATCAGCAACGAGCGCTTGGTCAGCTTGCCCTTCTGATGCGGTTAATTGAAATTCTGTGTTGGCTGCTTGGCGAAGTGATTCGTTCTGGACCCATTCCGCAATAATTTGACCCTCGGGCTCTTCGCTCAAGGTTGTGCCAGCAATTTGTGATTCGAGATAGGGATTTTGTTGCTGGAAGCGTTCAGCAAATTGACCACCAAACGACGCCAGCAAGAGATTTTGCGCCATGTTTGCCGCCAACGACAAGCGTTTTTCGCGGACATACATTTCACGTGACAAATTCACGTTCCCCACCGTCGCAACCGTTTGCGCAGGAATGATTACCTTGTCATAGATCACACCACTCACTACCGAGACTAACGCAATTGCTACGGCAGCGACGGTCGTAATGATGACCAATCGACGTCGTTGATTTTCGCGTTCGCTTTTTGTGATATGGCGATGATCTGCCACGCGCCGCGCCTGTTCACGTGCGTCGTTTTTCGATTGTGTCATGCCCAACCTCTCTTGAATGGAAGGAACAAACGCAGATAACATGAATGCGGTGCGCCGTTCGACGCACCGCATTCAGGAACAAATTTTAGCGGGTATTGGCGCCAACAAAAGGCAACAATGCCATTTGGCGTGCGCGCTTGATGGCGGCCGTCAACGAGCGTTGGTGCTTGGCACACGTGCCACTGCGACGGCGGGGCAAAATCTTGCCGCGCTCTGACACAAATCGTTGCAAGCGCTTGAGATCTTTGTAATCAACCGTGCCGATTTGATCAACACAAAAAATACAAACCTTGCGGCGTCCACCAAACTTGCGGCGCTGACTATTGGATTTACGGGTATCTTCCGTCATGTTTCACCTCTACTGTATGGTGCGTTATTACGCGTCTGATGCGGGGGCTTCTGCAACGGCGGCGACAACAGGGCGCGGCTCTACTTGCGTCAACAAATAGCGCAACACCGCCTCGTTGAGCTTGAACAGACGCTCCAACTCACGGATTTGTAACGTGGGCAACGTACAATTAACCAACACGTAATACCCTTCGGTGAAGACCCGGCGACTTGCTTCGCCTTCGGCATACTCACGCATTGGGTAGGCAAACTTGCGGCGTCCCCATGGTGACGTCTGCAAGACTGTGTTGATGACACCACCGACACCGGTGATTTGCTGTGAAACACGTTCAATCGTAGCAGAAATTTCTTCTTCCGATGAACGCATGGGCGAGACGATGAACAATAATTCGTACTCACGCTTACGGTCGCGCATTGTGCCTCCTCTGGTGTTGCCCCACTCAGTGCATATACCTGCGCTGTGTACAATGATGGTGGAGCAGAAGTTAATAATCCCAATAGCGGATTATACCAAAGCTCGCTGCATATTGCAAAAAAATAGTTGACCGACCCTTTCACCGGTATTTTGGCGAACGTATGGCATCTGGTACACTATCCTTATGAATACCCTGATTGTTGATGTACAACTCATTCGCAACGCTCAACAATACGGAATTGCCGATGCGTTGACATATGCAGTCGCCGACCCACACCAGCCGCCCGCACGCGGGCAAGTCGTCTATGTCCCACTCGGCAAACAAATTGTCGTAGGTGTCGTAATTTCTGACACACGAATTACTAGCACATCCACCTTTAAATCGATTACTTCTTGGGCAGAGATCGCGCTTACGCAACACCAAATTGATTTGGCACAATGGATGGCTCGCCATTATGCGACACCCATTGCCACAATATTACCGTTATTCATCCCATCTGGAGCCATCGGTAAACCAACCAAAATGTGGAACATTACTGATCAAGGCAACAGTGTCGCCCTCCATGACGTACCCGCTGACGAACGTGGATTGCTCTATCTTTTACGTCAACGTGCAACCCTTAGCGACGAAGCCATCCAATCACAACTCAATGGCACCGCCCAACGTACCGCCAAAACACTTTCGTGGTTACACGCACGGGGGTATGTATCAACCACGTATACGGTCGCCGCAGCCACAACCCAACGCAATACTATTGCCGTAGCACAACTCATCCAACGACCGACCACCGAAGTACTTCAATCGCTCACCCGAGCCCCCAAACAACGTGCCCTCATCAACCAATTACTTGATGCCGATGAAGGCCAAATCCCGTTAGCCCAATTTGCGACACACGCCCAGCTTGCACCATTAATTGCCCGAGGCTGGGTCAAAGTTCACTATATATTTGCGCCATCCTTGCCACCACCTTCTCTGCCCGTGGCAACCAGCTTGACAGCCACCCAACAGGCTGTCGTTGCCACTGTTTTGCCGGCAATCACTGCGCCTCACCATCATACATATTTACTCGATGGCGTAACTGGTAGCGGCAAAACAGAAGTATATTTCGCGTTGATACGTCACGCCATCGCCCAAGGCAAACAATCCATTGTACTCATCCCCGAAATTGCCCTAACCACCCAACTCGGGCAACGATTTATGACCCAATTCCCAGGGCGCGTTGCAATTATCCATGGACAATTAACCCCCAAACAACGCCTCGAACGCTGGCATGCGATTCAGTCACACCATGTAGATATCATCATCGGGCCACGCTCGGCATTGTTTGCGCCAGCGAGCAACCTCGGGCTGATCCTTGTTGATGAAGAACACGACGGTTCATACAAAAATGAATTTTCACCGTATTATCACGCCCGCGATTGTGCGATTATGTATGCCAAGCTTACCAATATCCCCATTGTGCTCGGGAGCGCAACCCCATCAATCGAGCTACTCTATGCCGCTAATCAACAACGCATCACCAAACTTGTCTTACCCGAACGAATCGACACCAGTCGTGACATCATCGCATTACCGCCCATTCGCATCGTCGATATGCGCGTCGAAAAAAGCATCGATCGCTATGGGCTGATTGGGACGACCCTCGCTCAGCACATCACCAACTACACACAACAGCAGCACCAAGTACTGTTGTTGCTCAATCGGCGTGGCACCAGTGGATCACGACTTTGTCGGAATTGTGGTCAGGTGGCGCAATGCGCCCGCTGTAGTGCACCCCTCGTGGTGCATCTCCGATCTGGCCAAGTCATCGGTGTCTGCCATACCTGTGGGTCACAACGTTACATGGACGCCAACTGTCATCATTGCTTCCATACAGATTTTTTGGACATCGGCAGTGGCACACAACGGGTATGCGAAGTCATCGCCGCCCATTGGCCCACACTCCCCATCATCCAATGGGATCGCGATACAGCGGATAGTGCCCGTGACCACGCTCAACTACTTAGTCAAGTCAATGCACTCGGCGCAGCCATCATCGTCGGCACTCAGATGATTGCCAAAGGACTCGACCTCGCCAAAGTTCGTGTGGTCGGTGTCGTCAATACGGACACCGCACTCCAATTACCCGATATGCGGGCTGCCGAACGGACCTACCAGCTCCTCACCCAAGTCGCAGGGAGGGCCGGGCGACGGAGCGGCAGTGCCGAGGTGATTTTTCAGAGTTATCTACCCGAACATTACGCCATCCAAGCCGCAGCCCGCTATGATCGGCAATTTTTTTATGACAACGAAATCACTTTTCGCCAACGCCTCGGTTATCCACCGTTTGCACGCATGATCAAACTGGTCTGGCAACACCAAAACCCCACCATCTGCCAACGCAATGCCCAACAAGAAGCCATCCAAATCACTGCTGCCCTCGCAGAACTTGCCCCTGATACGCGCATCATTGGACCCGCACCCTGTTTTTTTGCTCGAGTGCGTGACCGCTACCGCTGGCAGTTATTTATTGTCACCAATCAGCCCCGAGATGTCATCCAACGCATTCGTGATTGCCAGCGTGCTATGATAGACGTAGATCCGTTGTCAATGCTGTAGGGATGTGTCATGGGACTACGAAAATATGCTTGGATTTCACTGGCTGTGGCGTTTTTGATGATTGCTGCCAAAACAGCCGCCTATCGCTTGACCGGCTCGGTTAGTTTGCTTTCTGATGCCATCGAATCAATCGTCAACGCCCTCGGCGCCAGTGCCGCCATTTGGGCCTTGTCGTTGTCGGCACAACCACCCGACGACGAGCACGCCTATGGCCACGACAAAGCCGAATATTTTAGTAGTGGCTTCGAAGGCGCCTTGATTGTCATGGCAGCCATCGGTATTATTTACACATCGGTAATTCGATTATTCAACCCCGAACCGGTGACGGCATCATATATCGGTATTGGACTTGCATTAGGTACATCGGCAGTCAATTACATCTTGGCCAAATGGCTCAAAAAAGCCGCTATTACCAACAATTCGATTGCCCTCGAAGCAGATTCCCATCACTTGATGAGTGACGTGATCTCGTCAGTTGTAGTTTGTATTGGGGTGATTATCGCCACAAACACCCCATGGTGGTGGATTGACCCGGTGATGGCCATGCTCGTGGGGCTCAATATCATCCGGATGGGTTGGGATTTGGTACGCCGCTCGATGAATGGCTTACTCGATGCGAGTTTTGCGGATGCCGAATTACAAGCCTTACACAACGTCCTCAAACAGTTTGAAAGCGACGAAGTCATGTTTCACGCCATCCGCACGCGGATTTCCGGGGCACGCAAATTTGTCTCGATGCATGTACTCGTCCCTGGTAATTGGAGTGTGGCACATGGGCATGAGCTCCTCGAAAAAATCGAAATAGCCGTCCATTTGGCATTTACCAACACCAATGTCATTACCCATATCGAACCCAACGACGACCCTTTGTCGTTTGAAGACATCCAGCTTCACCGCACCCCATCACTCTAGCCAGCTCATCATCACTCGGATAACCCATCGAGTGCGGTCGAAATACTCTTGAGCAATACTTGCTCATCGACGCTGTTGTCGATGAGCAAGTCATAGATGCGCCATACGATGGCAAGCCGCTTGATGCGGATTACTTCATCAGAGCGTAACGGCACCGTTGCCGTGTAGCCCTCGATTATTCCTTGCCGAAACGCCAACGAATTAGCGGTGCGCATGGTCGCCGCCAAATCAAACATTGGATCACCGGCCACTATCAAACCTGGGCGGACCACGCCTTCGAGTTGCACATGACTATGCACCGTGACATAGACGTGTTGCATCTGCAAATCGCCATGAATACAACTTGGTTCAATATTTACCATTATGTCATCTTGAATGATTTCTTGCCAAAATCGTGCCAAAATCAGCGCAGCAGCCGGAGATTGCAATTGCGCGATTCCGTCGGTATCGCGAAACCAGCGTTGCAGCGCACTCCGCCAATCACGAATTTCCCATTTTTGCAATGATGTCGGCCAACCCCAGCCCGGCATTGGCAATGTATGCATCACCCGTAATGTGCGGCCCACTTGGCGAGCCGCCATCCGCTGCAAGGTAGCGTCTTCTACATCGAGTACTGCAGTACCGGTGATATGGTTATATATCACAAACCCCACCGGCAAAAAATTGTATGTGATATCTGCATGAATAATCTTGGGCACAGGTAGTTGTTTGAGGGCACTGGCCCGCAAAAAAGCTACTTCACCCGCGAGTTGCTCACTCGGTGCAAACACCACGGTCACCACCGATGTCCCTGAGACCCGGATTTCGATGCGTTGTGGTAATATTTGTTGGATCACCAACACCCGCACCCGCAATTTTAAGGGTTGAATGACGAGTGCTACATAATCATTTAATCGATTCAAAATAGCTCGTTGCCACGCAGAAACATCGACTGTTTCGTTGCAATAGGCGTCCGCATCACGTTGGAGCTCAGCCAAAATTTCATCCATAGGTGTGTTGTATGCCTTTATAATCCGTAGTTCATCGTTGCATTGTAACAAACAATCCCCCTCGTATCAGATGATACGAGGGGGATTGGGCTATTTGGGCAAAATTAGGCTTCGTCGGGGAAAAGGGCGGTGCTCAAATAGCGCTCGCCGTTACTTGCCGAGATAAATACAATCGTCTTGCCGGCGTTTTCGGGGCGGGCTGCCAATTGGATTGCAGCATATGCCGCAGCGCCTGAACTAATCCCTACCATCAAGCCCTCTTGTTGGGCCAAACGCCGGGCAGTGGCAAACGCATCATCGTTGCTGACTTTGATGACTTCGTCGTAGACAGCCGTATTGAGCACTTGGGGCACAAAGCCTGCACCAATACCTTGGATTTTGTGAGGGCCAGGTTGTCCACCCGAAAGTACTGGTGAGGCTTCGGGCTCAATAGCAACAATTTTGATACCCGGCTTATGCTGGCGCAAAATCTCGCCGACACCCGTCACCGTACCACCAGTGCCCACACCGGCCACAAAAATATCGATGTTGTTATCGGTGTCATTCAAAATTTCGAGTGCCGTGGTGCGCCGATGCACATCGGGATTAGCCAAATTGTTAAATTGCTGTGGGATCCAGGCGTTGGGTGTTTCGGCAGCCAAGGCCTCGGCACGAGCGATTGCGCCACGCATCCCTTCAGCCGCTGGTGTCAATACGACCTGGGCCCCAAAGCCCTTCAGCAATTTACGGCGTTCGATACTCATTGAGTCAGGCATGGTCAAAATCATGCGGTAGCCCTTGGCAGCGGCAACCATCGCCAAACCAATCCCGGTGTTACCACTGGTTGGCTCAATGATCACGGTCTTGCCTGGTTCAATCAACCCTGCCTTTTCGGCGGCATCAATCATGGCAAAGCCGATACGATCCTTGACACTCCCGCCCGGATTAAACCACTCGAGCTTCGCGAGTACCGTCGCCCCTGGGGCTTTGATTTGCACCAATGGGGTGTTCCCAATTAATTCAATAACACTACGATAAATCCGTGCCATTGCATACCTCTTTTTATATTGAGTAAATCACTCAAATTAGTCAATTATAATTATACAAAAAAAAACAGAATGCGCAAGTGACAGAAGCCCGGCACAGATGGTGGTAGACGCGCATCTACGCAGATTTTATTTTGCATAGGAATGCAGAGAAATTAACGCAACAAATGGCATACGGCTACCGTCAGAAGAGCGGTTACAAAAAATGAAAGGAATCTGATCATGTCAGACAACACCCAAATCCCCCCCGAAGTCACCCCAAACCCAGCTGCAGAACCCACCCCAGCACACAGCGAATCATTGCTCGATGAATTGCGCTCATTAGGCACCCAACTCGAAGCCGTCGCACGGGCGTTTTTGAATAGCAATCAGGCCCACCAAATCCAACAAGACCTGCAAAAAGGTGTTGGTGAAGTAGTAGACCGCTTGCAAGCCCTACGAAGCAACGAAAAAGTTACCGAAGTCAGTGAAAAAGGCAAACAATTCGTTGAAAAAGCCATGGAAAATCCCACGGTTACCGAGGCTCATACCAAGGTCGTCAGTGGATTGGCCGGTATCAACGAAGAATTACGCAAATTGGCCGCTAGCCTCGGCGAAAATCGTCACCAAGGCGAATAGTCGCCACGAAAAATCCCCCGAGGAGCATGAGCTCTTCGGGGGATTTTTTAATGATATCTTTTATTTCACCATATTTTGACTCAGTTGCCACAAGCGACGTTGGGTCGTAATATCGTAGGACACTTTTGATGAAGGTACCGGCTTGCATTTATCAAAATACCGCCCTGTGGTCGGCGCAACACTATCATTGCGGGCGAGAAATACCGATGTTTCGGCACCTTGTTCGGGGGTAATCGCCAAGTAGCGTTGCATCACCGCAAAGACTTTGGCAAACCAACCGCCGTTGTTCTGGGCGAAGCCTGTTGCCACGAACCCAGGATGGAGGCAATTGGCTGTCACATCCGAACCTTCTAAACGATGCGCTAATTCATAGGTAAACATGATGTTGGCAAGTTTGGATTGGCCATAAGCCTTCCAGCCATTAAAGCGTTTTTTGCCTTCAAGGTCATCAAAATCAATTATTGCGCCTTGGTGTGCTGCAGATGAGACGGTAATAATCCGCGCTGGCGCACTGGCCCGCAATAAATCAAGTAACTGCGTTGTCAACAAAAATGGGGCCATATGATTGAGGGCCCATGTCATTTCGATACCATCAACACTAAACTGTTGCTCAGTGAAGTATGCGCCAGCATTATTGATGAGCACGTCGATATGGTCGTAGCGTTGCTTGATGGTATTCGCAACCGCTAATACTTCGGCTTGTGACGACAAATCAGCCTGGATAGTATCGAGTTGGGCGTTGGGAGTTTGTTGCGTAATCAAGGCTACAGCATCAGCAAGGCGTGCTTCAGAACGCCCAACTAGCACAACCCGAGCGCCAGTCGCCGCTAATTCGCGGGCAGTAATGAGACCAATGCCGCCCGTGGCACCAGTAACAATCATTATTTTTTCTTGAGTCGCCATCTAATCCTACCCTTTCGCGCATAGTACGCACGCAATTACTTATCAATTATAACGAATCTGTGGCGGTATGACCAGTCAAGCGATGAAGCTTGATTGCGAGCCACAAC
>Ga0114980_10002968_pt1 | contig 11792 bp, 11 predicted proteins | sample S_140806_EF_Meta_FD_87018 | JGI IMG/M metagenome (GOLD analysis project Ga0114980, IMG submission 87018) | Freshwater microbial communities from Lake Simoncouche, Canada to study carbon cycling - S_140806_EF_MetaG | ecosystem: Environmental > Aquatic > Freshwater > Lake | place: Lake...
GACTGCCAACCAATTTTGCGAGCGTTTACCTCGCGAGCAATTGTACTCGATTCTCGAATCTTACGAATTACACGGTTGTTAACGAACTTCAGATTCGGATTAAGATCTTCCTGCGTAGGAAGCATTTTATTCCGACTAATTTCCATCTTGTTAGAAGCAATATCAGCTAACTCGCAAGGGAAAATCAAAGAAGTAATATACAAATCGTAAGTACGATCAATGCTCCGGAGCATATCCTTCTCGCCGAGGTTCATGTCAGCATCTTCCGATTGGAAAAAACTGTAAACCGATTGCATGGCCTTAATTCGCAGGTATCTCCTGTTGAGCATAGTAAAGAACGGTGTTTAACAATAAAATTATCGACGGGTACGAATGTGTGCTACTGCAGCAATTCTCTTCTCTGCTGTACGATTGGCAGCCATATATGTAGGAATATTCTCGCTCTTACCGAGTGCGTAAATTCCCGAAGTGGTACTGTAAATATTCTCTGCCTGCTTCATGGCATAATCAGTTCCAAATCCAGCAACTTCAGAATATACGTTGATCAATCCTCCTGCATTAACTACGTAATCTGGAGCATAAATAATTCCTTTCTCCATCACAATCTTCCCGTGAATTACTTCATCTGCCAGCTGATTGTTCGCAGCCCCGCAAATGATAGAACATTTCAACACAGCCAAGGATTGATCATTGATAGTTGCTCCTAATGCGCATGGTGCATAAATATCTACGTCCAATGAAAGAATCTTGTCGTTATCCACAACAGTTACTCCTGTATGTTTCTTCTTTACCAATGCAATGCGATCTTCGTAAATATCACAGATGTAAACGTGTGCTTCTTCCTTCACCAGGTAATCCACCAAGTGAGAACCAACGTTACCTACTCCTTGAACCGCCACTTTTTTTCCTGCTAAACTATCATTTCCCCAACGCTCGGCTGCAGATGCTTTCATTCCCATGTAAACACCAAATGCAGTAACCGGTGATGGATCGCCGCTGCCACCTAAAGCAGGAGGAATTCCAGTTACGTGTTTGGTTTCCATATGCACATATTCCATATCACGTGTGCCGATGCCTACATCTTCTGCAGTGATATATTTTCCACCCAAACTGTCAACAAACTTTCCAAAGCGACGCATCAACCCTTCGCTCTTCTGCTTACGCGAATCACCAATGATTACCGCTTTTCCACCTCCAAGGTTTAAACCTGCAACGGCCGCTTTGTAAGTCATTCCTCTCGATAAGCGGAGAACATCTGTCAGCGCCTCAGCTTCAGTAGCATATGGCCACATTCGTGTTCCGCCCAATGCAGGCCCCAACGTAGTGTTGTGCACTGCAATAATCGATCTTAATCCGGTAGTATTGTCATTACAGAATACCACTTGTTCATGATCAAACACACTCATTTGTGTAAGCGGACCAGCCTGAACCTGCTGCTCGTTATTAATCACTTTCATTTTACGCGTTTTAAGGTTGATATTTCCTTAATTTTGCCCCGTCCTTACGGAGGGCACAAAAGTAGCGGTTTTTTCTCACGAATTTCCTTCCGGCGGACACATCGATTTGAAAGCACTCGGTTATCTCAATAAATACTTCTGGAAATACAAACTTCGCTTCTTCTCGGGCATTGTTTTCATCCTGATTTCTACGTGGTTCAGCTTACGGCCAGTTGACTTGGTAGGCCAAGGACTCGATTTCGCAGGTTTAGCTGCTGATCGAAATCTTCCATCTGAACAAGTGAATCATATTCTTCTTTTGTTCGGTTTAGAAATCATTGTACATACGTTCATCTTCGGATTCTTCTTGTTTCTAAACAGACAAACCATAATTGTAATGTCGCGTTTGGTAGAGTACGATATGAAGAATGAGGTTTTCGAACATTACCAGAAATTGGATCAAGCCTTCTACAAACGTAACAATACGGGCGATTTGATGAACCGCATTTCAGAAGATATTTCCCGTGTGCGAATGTATGTAGGTCCTGCAGTAATGTATACCATCACTACACTAATTACATTGGTGATGACGATTTCATTCATGCTAAAGGCTGATGCAAAAATGACGCTGTATGTATTAGCTCCGCTACCAGTCCTTACACTTTCGATCTATTTCGTAAGTAACATCATCAATAAGAAAAGTCTCGCTGTACAAGGACAACTTTCCCTATTGTCTACACGATCGCAGGAAGCATTTTCAGGAATACGGGTTGTGAAAGCTTTCGCTCACGAGAATCAAACACAGGATACGTTTGCAAACGAAGCGGAAGAATACAGAAAGCGCACAATGAGTCTGGCGAAAACAGAGGCATTGTTTCAACCTTTTATGATGCTTATGATCGGGATGAGCATTATCCTTACTATTCTCATTGGTGGAAATGAAGTTATCTCAGGAAAAGTAAGTGTCGGCCTTATTGCAGCGTTTGTATTGTTTGTGATTCGACTTACCTGGCCAATTGCCTCGCTGGGTTGGGTTACTTCGTTGGTGCAACGTGCTGCAGCTTCACAACAACGCATCAATGAATTTCTGAAAACGGAACCTGCTATCAAAAATGAGAATACGAGTCCGCTTAATCTGAAAGGAAAAATTGAATTCCGTAATGTGCGTTTTACTTACCCAGATTCCGGAATTCAGGCGCTAAATAATTTCTCATTCATTGCGCAACCCGGACAGAGCATTGCAGTGCTTGGACATACAGGTTCTGGAAAATCAACCATTGCACAATTGCTTCTTCGTTTGTATGATACGACCGAAGGTAATGTCTTCATTGATGATCAGGATATCCGCAAAATCAATCTCGATGAATTCCGTTCGAACACAGGATATGTTCCTCAAGATGTTTTCCTTTTCTCCGATACAATTGCAGATAATATTCGTTTCAACGCACGTACAGGAAGCAACACTGCAAATGACGATGCTGCAGTGAAACAAGCGGCTAAAGATGCCGCTATCTACTCAAACATTATTGAGTTCCCGGAAGGGTTTAGCACCATGGTTGGAGAAAGAGGCGTAACGCTTTCCGGTGGACAAAAACAGCGAATTTCTATCGCCCGCGCAATTGTTGCCCAACCGAAAATATTGATTTTCGATGATTGCCTTTCTGCCGTGGATACAGAAACGGAAGAAGAAATTCTCGGCAATCTAAAGCGAATCATGAACGGTAAAACAACAATTATTATCAGTCATCGCGTATCAAGCGTTCGCCATGCCGATAATATTATTGTAATGGAAAACGGATCCATCGCAGAGCAAGGAAATCATGAGCAACTGCTTTCCCTTAAAGGCTTGTATGCAGAATTGTACAAGAAGCAAGTAGAAGATTTGCAGCGTTCCTAATCCTCAATTCCTTATAAATTCGGCGTATCTGCAAGATAATTATCCTGCACATCTCAATGGTTTTGGTAATTAGTGGCTTAATCCGTCCGTCCACCATAGAACAGACGTTGACCATTGATAATTCCCTAACAAATCCACTTTTGCGGCCTTTCCAATTGGTAGAAATCATGAACCTACTATAGAATCGCGACAATAATAGCCGGCAAAAACGTATTAATCCCATGTTTTTCAAAGAAGATGCAAGGTGAGAATACAGAATATATACGCGATGAAAACGAGAAAGCACAAAGCAGTCGCCTCATCAGCCACAACGCCATTCTGGCGCTCAAGTAAGTGGTTACATCGACTAGAGCACTGGCAAACAGGTTGCTGGACAGAAAAAAGCAGCATGAAAACTAACCAGAATCACTGTGTTAATTTTTTGGTCATCTCAAGTATTTTGTTAATTTTGTTGAGTATACACCAACCAAATGACGATGACACATGATGAACGCCAGGGCTTTGGAGATGCTGGCGAAATTTTCTCAAGACCTGTAAAAGCAGGTAAGCGTACGTATTTCTTTGATGTGAAAGCAACAAAAGGAAATGACTATTACCTTACAATTACAGAGAGCAAGAAACGATTTGGCGATGATGGACGTTTTCATTACGAAAAGCACAAACTTTTCCTCTATAAGGAAGATTTTGACAAGTTCTCAGATGGTTTGATGGAAGCGATTCAGTTCATCAAGGAACGTAATAACGGCATGGCAAGTCATGATGGCAACTTCAGTGAGAACCATCAAGGTGGACACGAAGAGAATCACACCCCTAACCATCAGCCGCTTAGTACAGATATTTCATTTGACGACCTCGGAAATCATTAATAATAATTGAACAAAAAAAATCCTCCGTCATTCGGGGGATTTTTTTTGTTTTACCGTGAGTAAATACTAGTGCGCAGGGAAAGTTTTGTCAGCCAAAAGCATTGCCTTCGCAAACTCGTTCATCTTCACGCCTGTTTCAATTTTTTGCTCTTCGAAATACGCGAGCAGGTTTTCGGTTGGCATGTTACCCGTGAGTTTATCTTCTGCCATAGGACAACCACCATATCCCTTCACGGCCGCATCAAATCGTCGGCATCCTGCATTCCAAGCTGCATCAATTTTTTCCTTCCAGGTATCAGGAGTCGTGTGCAAATGTGCTCCGAAAGTTACCTTCGGAAATGCCGGTATTAAATTGGTGAACAACTCTGTAATGTTTGCAGGAGTAGATACACCAATGGTATCTGAGAGAGCTATGATACTCACTCCACGACGAGTAAGTTCGCTTGTCCACGAAATGGCCACATCCGGATTCCAAGCATCGCCATAAGGATTTCCAAATGCCATGGAAAGGTACACCACCAACTTGCGCTTGTTCTTGATGCAAAGTCGCTGAACAGATTCTACCACCTGCAGCGACTCTTCCATTGTCGAATTCGTATTTCTCTTCTGAAATGTCTCTGAAATTGAAAATGGATATCCCAGGTATTCAATCTCTCCGAATTGCAAAGCATCCTCTGCCCCGCGCTTATTCGCTACAATGGCCAACAAACTTGTATTCGAAATGCCAAGATCCAACAGTTCTAACAGTTCCGCTGTATCACGCATTTGTGGAATTGCCTTCGGAGAAACAAAACTTCCAAAATCCATTGTATCAAAGTTACATTTCAATAACTGATTGATGTATGCAGCCTTCTTCTCTGTTTCAATAAACGTCTCAATGCCTTGCATGGCATCGCGTGGACATTCTACTAATTTCAATTCGCTCATAATGATGATTAGTTGTCAAATCATTTATTCAGTTTGCTGAACTTATTTGCTCAGTAAGGCAGTGTTAATTCGCTTGATGAGTGCAGGACCTTCGTATACAAATCCGGTATACAATTGAATCAGTGAAGCTCCTGCCGCCAATTTCTCCAAAGCATCTTCCGCAGTGTGAATTCCTCCAACTCCGATGATCGGAAAACTTCCTCCAGATTTCTCATGCAAATAACGAATGACCTCAGTCGATCGTTTGGTCAATGGCTTTCCGCTCAATCCGCCCATGCCTATTTCCTTCACTCGTGATTCCTCTGTTTTCAATCCGGCACGTGAAATTGTTGTGTTGGTCGCCACCACTCCATCAATTTTTGTCGACTTCACAATTTCAATGATATCATCCAATTGTGAATCGGTCAAATCAGGAGCAATTTTCAGAAGGATAGGTTTCTGTACCGGCTTAGCAGCATTCAGCTCTTTCAAGCGAGATAACAATGCAGTAAGCGGAGCCTTATCCTGAAGTTCGCGCAAATTGGGAGTATTCGGAGAACTTACATTCACAACGAAATAATCGACATGCGGGAACAATGTCTCAAAGCACGACTCATAATCGGAAGTGGCTTCTTCATTCGGAGTGACTTTGTTCTTACCGATATTTCCGCCAACAATCACTTTTGTCTTGCGGCGCTTCAAACGTTCAACAGCAGCAACCGCTCCCTGATTATTGAATCCCATTCGGTTGATCAAACCAGAATCTACCGGCAAACGAAACATACGCGGCTTATCGTTACCGGGTTGAGGTTTTGGCGTCAACGTTCCGATTTCAATGAATCCAAATCCGAGAATTCCCAGTTCATCAAACAGTTTCGCGTCTTTGTCAAGTCCGGCTGCTAATCCAACAGGATTTGGGAATTTAATTCCGAAAACTGTACGTTCAAGTCGTTTGTCTTCAACCGAATAAAATGCGCGCACAATCGATTTCAATCCGGGAATTAACATGAAAAACTTAATTCCTCCAAAAACGAAATGGTGAATTTTTTCCGGATTGAATAGAAAGAAAATCGGACGTAAGAGATAGCGATACACGATGCAAATGTACAACGACTACCTTGAAAAAATTGCCGCAAAGACGCAAAGACGCAAAGAAAAACGCAAAGGCTTCTTTTGAAACCTTTGCGTTCTTTGCGCCATTGCGGCTATACTTTATTGCTTTCCTTTCATCTGCTCTTTCAGCTTATCGTTCTGCCATTTGCGTTGTTGCAAAATCTGAACGTAACGCGGAGCACGACGATCGCCCATTTGAACGGCGCGTTCCGCCCACTGTAATGCCAAGTCAATATCGCCGGTCTGTTCTGCAGCCAAAGCCATGTTCATCGAAGCACGACGAGCGACTTTAGGATCAGAGCTAGTTGATAGTTTATTCCAAATATCAGCTGCTGCTTTCCAATTACTGAAGCGAACCAAACGAGCCGCTTGCTTCATTTCCGGACTGCCTTTTCGGTAATATTCACGAGCAACCCACACCCATTGTGGAGAAATACGGTGACCATATTCCTGTCCTGCGTGAACACCTGCACGGCCAACCATGTCGCTACGGCTAGGCAAACGGCTCTCAGCTTCTGAAAGTGTTTTTCCTGAACCGTCGAACTGTTGCCAGCTTTCTTGTGTAAACTGATCAGCAATTGTTCTTGTTTTCAAATCGTATGTTCTCCACACGCAATACACTTGAATCTTTCCGTGTGCACGATATTCAGGAACCTGTATGTTCGCCCCGTCAGGACCACGCTGAGTTGTTTGTACAACTTCATTGAAAAGGTTGGTGTTAGAATCGAATGCTTCCAAAACAACCAACGCTGCACTGGTGTCATTACCAACCAATTTAGCTACTGTTGCCCAGTCCAATGGTGGTTTTACCTGGCGACGACCGGTTCCCTTCAAAGCTGTATCCAAAGCAGCTACAGTAACACTAAAACGTGGTGTCATCGTCAACTTCTGGCGCAAACCTTCTAGGCAATCTTCTGAAGCCCATTTATCTTGGAAAATTCCCTCTCCAGTCAAGATTCCTTCTAGAATATTTAGTGCCTGTTGTCCGTTTCCTTTTTCAGGACGTGTACGGTCTGCAAGAATGAACTTTTGAACGTGAGCCGGCAAGGTAACATCGGCTGGCTCCAAAACCTGCATGTTCACTTGACCCATTTTGCAGGAAGGAACAAGAAGCATGGCTGGAATAAAACCTGCCATCAGGAGCATCAATACTTTCGGACGAAATGTAGATATTTTCATAGGTTGGTCATTTCTGGTTGATAAAACCAAAATCGTACCAAATTAACTGAAAAATTTCCGGATTTCGCCACGAAAAGCGAATTGTAAACTTACATAATCGAACAAACAGAACCGAAGTCCGAGATATATGTAGATGTTTCGGAAAGCGGCATTGAACTCCAAGTTTTAATTATTGGGCCCTGTTAATGTTCTGATAAACCAATCCATGACCAGGATCAATCTTTTGCAACAATGGCACTACTTTGGCCTTTTCTTCCGTCAGTCCGCCGCTGAACAACTTCACAATCTCATCAGATTTTGCATTAAAGTAAAACTGTAAGGGGAAAGACAAAGGACGCTGATTATGAACAGCTTCCAAACTCTGCAAAGCCTCTAAAACAACAGCTCTTCCCGCTGCCACATCCTGATACATTACATCAAATCCCAGACGGTGATATTTGTAATTGCACTCGCGAATAGGAGCGAATAATGGTTGCAAAGTGTTCTCCACTAACCAGTATCTGTTCTTAGTGCTCTCCATCGACTTCCATCCTTTTTCAACTGCGTTTTGCGCATTCGCTACAATGGTTTGTGCTTTTTGCCACCATGGAGTTCCACCATTCAATGAGTAAGAATCATAGTCAGTGGCAATCACCACATAGGCGTAATACGCCAAGACAGAGGTCAAATTCCCCATATACTGGTTCATTGAAAAATCCATCGACTGGAATTCAATGTACTTGAATGTGAAATCCGCATCATTGTGATTCAGCATTACAGAGTTGTAGGACGACTTGAATACAGGTCGTGTAGATTGAATCTGGAGTGTTGCCTTGTATTCGTCGGTTGATAGCTTCTCGGTAATGTTGATGAACATTGAACAGCTGATTCGTTCCTCCTGAGAAAAAATATCACTGGTCCATTTGGTGTTGTTCATGAATTCGAAAATCGCCTTCTGGAGGTTATCGAAGATTCGCTTCTCGGTTGTTCCCTGAATTTGAGGCGACACAACCTGTACCTGACAATTCAATTCTTGTGCGAGAACAGAATGACCGCAAAAGAGCACTACAGCAATGGCAAGAATCAGATTTTTCATTTCTTCACATACGAATAAAGTAGTTCAACAACATCAAGGGCAACTTCACTTTTTTGCTTCAAATCAAAGTTATGGGTTTTTCCGTCGCGGGTAAATACGGAAATCTTATTTGTATCAGTACCGAAACCGGCTCCTGAATCGCGTAATGAATTCATTACGATGAAATCAAGGTTCTTCCGTTCCAGCTTGGACTTTGCGTTGGCTTCTTCGTTGTCAGTTTCCAAGGCAAATCCAACAAGAACTTGTTCCTTGACTTTCATATTGCCAAGTGCGGCCAAAATATCCTCGGTTTCCTCCAATTCAATGTTCGACAAGCCGCCCTGCTCCTTCTTAATTTTGGAGGAGGACACATTCTTCGGTCGATAATCGGCAACCGCTGCAGAAAGGACTGCCGCGTCAACAGAAGGAAACACGAGCATACACGCGTCATACATCTCACGCGCAGTATTCACATTCACACATGCAATGCGATGATCAATTTGTTTCTCCTTAGTTGGACCGCACACTAACGTTACCTCAGCACCTTGACAAGCTAAAGTGTTCGCTATCGCAATCCCCATTTTACCTGAGGAGTAGTTGCCGATAAAGCGCACAGCATCTATTGGTTCGTATGTTGGTCCGGCAGTAATGAGCATCTTCTTTCCTGAGAGACGTTCACCGAGCAGTAAAGTTGTTTCCGCGAAGGAAAAAATCTCAGAAGGTTCTGCCATTCGGCCTTCGCCGCTTAATCCGCTGGCCAATTCTCCAACTCCGGGAGGAATAATCAAAGTTCCTCTTGAAAGAAGTGCAGACAGATTATCACGAGTTGCCGGATGTTGATACATGTCGAGATCCATTGCAGGAGCAATCGCTACCGGACAACGAGCAGAGAGCACAACAGTTTGCAGTAAGTTCTCGCTTTTCCCATGCACAAGATCAGCAATTGTATTGGCAGTTGCGGGTGCAATGACGATCAGATCCGCCCACATTCCCAGTTCAACATGATTGTTCCATACTCCTTGCGAACCTTCTGTAAAATGAGTGAGGACTGGTTTTCCTGATAGAGTTGCGAGTGTTAATGGAGTAACAAAATCATGAGCAGCGTGCGTCATCAGCACTTGAACTTCTGCACCGGCTTTTACCAGCAGCCGAACGAGCAGCGGGACTTTATAGGCCGCTATTCCTGCAGTAATACCGATAATTATTTTCTTCCCTTTTAGCATTGAACAGCCTTAAACAACAAAGACATGGCAGCAACAGCCACCATGTCCGGAAAATATTTGAGAACAGGAATTATTCCTGTTCTTTCAGCGGGTTGCGGTGGTAAACCTTGCCTTCAACGAATTCCTGAATAGCAATATTCACCGGCTTTGGCAGACGCTCATAGAATTTCGAAATTTCAATCTGCTCACGATTTTCAAATACTTCTTCCAGATTATCGGTGTGAGAAGCAAACTCATTCAGTTTCCCGGTAAGTTCTTCTTTCAACTCCGCACTGATCTGGTTGGCACGCTTGGAAATAATAGCAACTGATTCATAAACATTACCTGTTTCAGGATCCAGTTTGCGCAAGTCACGCGTAACTGTAGTCACTTCAGCGTTTGATTTTTTGAAATCTACCATTGTGTGTTGTATTAATTGTTTCTACTCTTTTTGTCTTCGTTGAACTTGATCTGCAATTTCTGAATTCGTTCATTCAACGATATTGCTTCTGAACCGAATTCGCTCTCAGGAAACTCTGCATGAAACAGATTGTACTGAGTAGTTGCATCTTTAATACGTTGTTCTTTCTTTTCTTCTACGCTATTCAATGCGAGGTAATACCTTGCTTTAATGAGCAGATACATACTTTCCTCTCTGTATTTCGTATCCGGATATTCACGCAGCAGAGATTCAAAGGATGTAATGGCTGCTTTGTAATCATTGATATTGAGATACATTTTAGCAATCTCGAATTGTTTCTTCTGCAATTTCAAATGAAGCATGTCGATGAGCTTGTTACACTCTTTCACACGCTCACTCGCAGGAAACATTTGAACGAAATACTGAAATTGCTCAATTGCCAAATACGTGTCGTATTGATCCAAGCTATAAACGGGAGAAATCAAGTAATGGCAATACGCGCTCATGTACAAGCACTCTTCGGCACGCGTGCTCAGCGGATAATTTCGATAGAATACTCGAAACTGATAACCCGCAAGGATATAATCTCCCAGTTGATAATTCGAATAAGCAAGATAGAAAAGAACGTCTTCGCCTTTGTCAGTATTACGCATTACGGCATACAACTCATCGAAAAGCATTTGCGCTTTTACATAATCGCCGGTACCGTAATACTCCTTTGCTTTTGTGTATTTCAGGTTCAGATCGTTGCTTTTCTGAAGTTTGCTGAATTCATTGCAACTACTCCCGAAAAGTGCCAATACCAACGTAAAAGCAATAATGATTCTTCCTGCCATAACACTAAGCGGGCAAAGATAGTGAAAAGGTTTGACTCAGAGGTCTTCCGCGCACTTACGCAGTCCGTCTTTGTTAATCAGACGAATTTTCCTTGCATTGGTTGCCAACAAACCCTCATCTTTCATGGCATGTAGCAGGCGTATTACTGTTTCTGTTGCGGTGCCAACTAACCCTGCAATTTCCTCGCGAGAAAGAGTAACAGCCAGAGTTTCTTCATCTGTCTCATAACCGAACTTAGTTCCGATAATGAGAAGCACTTCCGCCAATCGAGCCCGCACAGATTTTCTTGCTAGTCCAGCAAGGTGGTGCTCTGCATGACGCAACTCATTAGTCAACAGCCGTATTACCTGATGTGAGAATGCTGCATCTGTTTCCAAAGTACGCAGAAATACATCTTTCGGAACAACCAACACGTGCGACAATTCCAAGGCTGCGGCACTGCACGAAAGTGAATCTCCTCCCAAAATAGCGCGATAACCCATCAAATCTCCAGGACCAGCCAAGTGAATGATTTGCTCACGCCCCTGAAGATCTGTGGTGTACAATTTCATCTTTCCATCAACCAGAAAGAATACGTGTGAAGGAATCTTTCCTTCTAGGAAAAGCATCTCCCCTTTTCCTAGTTTTCTGGAAACGGAAACAGCAACAATCTGCTTTCTGGAATCAGCACTTAGGTCGTTCAACATAGAATCAAAGGAACAAAAAAGCCATCATTCCTGACAAATTTCAGGATATGATGGCTATCAGTTTCGGTAATTATATTACCCTTGAACTACTTGCTTCACCAGGTCAGCAGCTTCTTGCAATTCGATTGCCGAAAACACTTTCAAACCTGAGTCAGTGATGATCTTCTTAGCTTCAACAGCATTTGTTCCTTGCAA
>Ga0114980_10002970_pt1 | contig 11784 bp, 7 predicted proteins | sample S_140806_EF_Meta_FD_87018 | JGI IMG/M metagenome (GOLD analysis project Ga0114980, IMG submission 87018) | Freshwater microbial communities from Lake Simoncouche, Canada to study carbon cycling - S_140806_EF_MetaG | ecosystem: Environmental > Aquatic > Freshwater > Lake | place: Lake...
AGGCTTCGACTGGGGCAGTGAGCGTGGCTGTCATGATGTGAATCGTAGGCGTCCGTCGAAGCGCGGCAAGCAAAGACTCAAGGCAGCTTCACCCAACGCCAACTCATCTGCCCCGCGTCCAGCCGCCAATCACCCGCTGCTCCACCACGGCGGCACGCGGATCCAGCCTCCGCGCCGCCCGCACCTGCCCCCAGCCCACACGCCACCGCCCCAAGCCCGCGCCGGGCAGGAAGACCAGGATGAGGAGCGGTTGGGTTGGTTTGTCAGACCGTTGCAGCCCGACGGCATTTCCAAGTTTAGATTCGCTTGCCCAAGACCAGCAATCGCTTCTCGATCTCGGCACGGTCAAATCCAGCCGTGAACACAAATTCTCGCAGTGTCATTGCCCCCTTTCGAAGATTACAACCACTACAAATAAACACCATGTTGTGGTCGATTGACAGCCCACCCATGGCAATTGGAATAATGTGATCACAATGGGGCTCGTCGCCAAGCAGTTCATTGCAGTAAGGGCAAGATTTGGACTGCTCCATTTGAATCTTTAGCTTCGCTTTTACGGCATTGGCAGCTTCACGAGATTTACCCATGTAAGCACTCGCCATGGCTTTGATTTGTGACTTTTTTTGCAGCGCTCCCTCCTTCTGCGCGACCACTTTCTCAAGACGAGCAATCTTCATAGCGAGTTCGTTGTGAGCAGCGGTTTTCGACTCAAGAATAATTTCCGCCCGCAGTTTTGTGGCGTCCCCAAAACTACCGATTCCTGGCAGGTAACTTGTTGTGGCCAAATCGGAGGGATACTTCTCCACTAACTTTGCCATTTCCAGGTATACACGTTCACATTTTTCTTGCAGATCTTCGTACTCAGCTCGCTTTTCACGAGAGAGGCACCACAGACCTAAAAGCGGCCTGCGTGTTTGTAGCTTGGCCTGAAGTTCTTTAGCGAGTATTGAGAGATTTGTGTGCTGAAGGACTCCTTCTCGGACCGACGGCAAAGACTGATTTAATTGTTCGATTTCTTGGAACAAAGTCTGCAGTCTGTCGAGCATGTCCGCCAGCGCTGCCTTTAGTTCTGGCAAGCCTCGTTTTGCAAATCCGGCCCTTGGTCCCGAAGATGGAAATAAATTTCGCGACATATCGTTAGCGTCACCCAAACAAACTCATCTGCCCCGCGTCCTCATCACTGACGGCTTTCTTCCTCGTCTTCGCGGGCACGCTGGTCGCCACAGGGACTTCTTTGACGCTTTCGGCGGGCTGGTGGCCGGATTCGAGTTGTTGAAGGACTTCTTTGGCTCTCGCGATGACGTTTTCGGGGAGGCCAGCGAGTCGGGCGACTTGGATGCCGTAGCTTTTTTCGGCACAGCCGGGGAGAATCTTGCGGAGGAAGATGATCTGCTGGTTCCACTCCTTCACGGCGACGTTGTAGTTCTTCACGGCGCGGCGGCTTTGGGCGAGGGCGGTGATCTCGTGGTAGTGGGTGGCGAAGAGGCAGCGGGCACCGATGTGATCATGCAGATGCTCGGCGACGCTCCAGGCGATGCTGAGGCCGTCGAAGGTGCTCGTGCCGCGGCCGATCTCGTCGAGGATGACGAGGCTGCGCTCGGTGGCATTGTTGAGGATGAGCGAGGTCTCGTTCATCTCGACCATGAAGGTGGACTGGCCGCGCGCGATGTCGTCGCTGGCACCGATGCGGGTGAAGATGCGATCGACGAGGCCGATCTCCGCGCTGGCGGCGGGGAGGAAGCTCCCAATCTGCGCCATGAGCGTGAGCAGCGCGGTTTGGCGAAGGTAGGTGCTCTTACCGGCCATGTTGGGGCCGGTGATGAGGATGAGGCGGCTTTCCTCGGGCTCCAAGGTGACGTCGTTCGGCACGAAGCGCTCGCCGCTGGTGAGATTCTGATCGAGCACGGGATGGCGGCCGTCGCGGATGAAGAGGTTGCGCGTTTCGTTGAGGACGGGGCGGGTGTAATTGAAGAGCCGCGCGGTCTCGGCGAGCGAGCCGAGGGAATCGAGCACGGCGATGGCTTCGGCGGTTTCCTGGATGTGCGCGAGGTGCTCGAGGACGCGGCTGCGCAGCTCGATGAACTGCTCGTATTCGAGCGCCTTGCTGCGCTCTTCGCTGCCGAGGATTTTGTCCTCCATGCGCTTCAACTCGTCGGTGATGTAGCGCTCGCCGTTGACGGTGGTTTGCTTGCGATGGTAGTCGGCGGGCACGCTGCCGACGTTGGCCTTGGTGATCTCGATGAAGTAACCGAAGACGGCGTTGTATTTGATCTTGAGGCTCTTGATGCCGGTGCGCTCGATCTCGCGCGCCTGCAAATCCGCGATCCACTGGCGGCCGAGCGTGGAGGCATTGCGAAGCTCATCGAGCTCCGGCAGCCAGCCCTCGCGGAAGACGCCGCCTTCTTTGATCTGCATCGGCGGCTCATCGCAGATGGCGCGTTGGATTTCCTGGCAGATGGGGGTGAGGTCGTGGAGGCGGTCCAGCAGTGTGGTGCAGGCGTCCCGCCTGCTCAGAGCAGCCGAGACGGCTGCACCACTCTCCAGCAACGCTTTCAAGGCGGGCACAACCTCCAGAGAAACGGCGAGAGCCTGCAAATCGCGGCCATTGCCGCTGCCTTGGCTGAGGCGGCTGCTGGTGCGCTCCAAGTCGCGCACTTCTTTGAGTAGGGTGCGCACCTGGCTGAGGAGCATGGGCTCGTCGAGGAAGGCGGCGAGCATGTCCTGGCGCTGCGTGAGGGCATCGAGATCGCGGAGGGGATGCAGGACCCAGTGGCGGAGCTTGCGGGCACCCATGGGGGTGCAGGTGCGGTCGAGGGCGCTCAAAAGGGTGTGCGCATTGCCGCCACGGGCACTGACGAGCTCCAGGTGGCTCTGGCTGGCGGCGTCGATGAGCACGACGTCGTTGGTTTGACCAACGCGGAGGCGCTGGATGTGATCGACACTGCGGCGGAGCTGGAATTGCAGGTATTGCAGGATGCAACCGGCGGCGCAGATGGCGGCGTTCATGCCGGTGCAGCCGAAGCCATCGAGCGACTGCACTTTGAAATGCTGCGTGAGGCTGTGCTGCGCCTGATCGAGCAGGAAGAGGTAGCTTTCGATGGGCTGGGCGCTGCTGGGGCTGCCGAGGGCGTCGATCACTTCGCGCTGAGTGTCGCTGAAGAGCAGTTCGCTGGCCTGGAGGCGCTCGAGTTCGTCGGCGAGCTCGGTGGTGTCTTTGAACTCGGCGACTTCAAACTCGCCCGTGGTGTGATCGACATAGGCGAGGCCGAATTTTTTGCCTTCGCGGAACACGGCGGCGAGGTAGTTCGGGCGGTTCGAGTCGAGCAGGTTGAGGTCGCTGATGGTGCCGGCGCTGAGGATCTGCGACACGGCCCGTTCGACGATTTTGCCCGGCACGGGATCGGTGGTCTGCTCGGCGATGGCGACGCGTTTGCCGGCTTTGATGAGCTTCGCGATGTAACCCTGCGACGAATGATGCGGCACGCCGCACATGGGCACCGCGTTGCGTTTCGTCAGCGCCACATTGAGGATGGGCGAGGCGACCTTCGCGTCCTCGAAGAACAGCTCATAAAAGTCGCCCAGGCGGAAGAAGAGCAGCACGTCCTCCGGAAGCTCCCGCCGGATGGCGAGGTATTGCTTCATCATGGGAGTGGTGGCGGCGTCGGACATGGAGGGCGTCAAGAGGTCAAGAGGGGCGGGGAATGGTCAAGGGGTGGGAAGGGCAAAAATCGTCCTCGAACTCGTTCTCCTCCTCGTCCTCGATCAAGTGGCATGGCAAGCACGGAAAGCGGTCAGGCAGCGGAGCGGGCGGATCGAGGACGAGTCCGAGTAGGAGGACGAGGACGATGGAGGTAGCGAAGGGTCACTCGGTATCGTTTCGGCGAAACCACACATAAGGCAGCACGAAGCTGGACGTCAGCAGCACCGTGATCACGCCGATCATGGTGGTGAGGCCGAGGGAGATGAGGCCGCGATTGCTGCCGAGGGCGAGGGAGCCGAAGGCGAGGCCGGTGCTGAGGCCGCAATAGGCGAGCGAGCGACCCAGCGACGCGGCATGCGCGGCGGTGGCGCCTTTTTCACGCAGGGTGTGCATCATGTGGATGGTGAAATCGAGCCCGAGGCCGAGGCACAGCGGCACGGCGGCAATGCTCATCAGATTCCAGCTCAGATCGAGCAGTGCCATGGCACCGAGCAGCACGATGGCGGTGATGATGAGCACGCCGGCCGCATGCAGTCGCTCACGTCGGCCATGGAAGACGAGCACGAAGAGCACGAGCGCGATGCCTGCGGTGGGCAGGCACACGCGGGTGATCTCACGCTCCAGCAAGGGCTCCAGCGAGACGCGGAGGTAATTCCAGCCGGCGGGATGCACGCCGGGGATGGCTTCGAGCTTGGCGAGCAGCGGATCGTGGATGCCTTGGGGGAGGGAGAAGGAGCCGAGGGCGGTGGTGCCGGAGAGGAGGGATGAGAGATGAGGAATCAGGGATGAGGGCTGTGCGTCGCGCCACTTCGCGAGGACCTTTTGAGTGAGGGAGAAAGCGGTGTCGGTGAAGCCGGCGGTGTCGAGGGCGGTTTGGAGGAGCTTCTCGTTGGCGGCGAGCTGCTGGAGTGTTGGAGTGTTGGAGTGTTGGAGGGATGGATTGGGGATGAGGGCGGTGGGCAGCGTGTGGGGGATGTCGGTGAGGAGCTTGGAGGCTGCGGCGAGGGTTTGGCGGAGTTGATCGGTGTTCGCGGCGTGGAAAAGGAGCGGGATGGTTTGATCGGAGGCGATCATTTTGGCCTCGATCTGCTCGGAGGTATCGAAGGCCTCGCTTTGCTTCGGTCGAAGCACGGAGGAGCCGAAATCGGCCTTGGGGAGGCCTTTGAGGATGATCGCGGCGGTGGCGGTGAGGAGCAGCGCGGCGAGGAGCCAGGTGAAGGTTTTTTGAAGGGTGAGACCGAGACGTGGAGCGGAGGTTTCGCACGCTGAAGCGTGAACCACATACGGCTTCATGCCGAGCGGCAGGAAGCCGAGGAGCATCACCGCCGCGCCGATGAGCACACCGAGGGCGGCGAGCAAGCCGAGCTGCGCCACGCCGGGAAGCTGACTGAGGCCGAGCGTGGCAAAAATGGCCGCGATGGTCACGGCGGACCACGCGACGCCCGGCAGCACACGACGCAGAATTTGTCGATACGACTCACGCGGATGCTCCGAGGCCGCGTGGAGGCCGATGACGCCAAAATCCTCGATGAGACCGGTCAAAATGGCGGCGAAGCCCATGCTCATCACATTGAGCGAGCCGTAGATGACACCCGCCGCGCCGAGCGTGAGAAGATTGGCGCACAAGATGGCGAGCAGCAGCCAGAAGAGCGGCACGATGCGGCGATGCAGCAGCCAGAAGAGAAAGCCGACAATGAAGGTCACGGCGGAAATGGACTGCCGCATGTCGGATTCCATGCCCGTGGCGATCTCCGCCTGAAACGCCGGATCGCCGGTGAAGCCGATTTGGACCTTCGCGAGCGCTTCATCGCTCTTTTGCCAGGTTTCGCGGATGTCTTGCCGCAGCTTCGTGAGCCAGGCATTCACCGTGCGGTAGTCCGCGAGCGCGGCGGTGGGCGGTTGGATGAAAAGCAGGCGCAGGGTGCCATCGGCGGAGGTGAATTCATCGCTCGGCATGTTGGCGTCGTCGCCGGAGGAAAGCATCGCCATGGCACCGCGGGCGATGCCAAAGGGATCGTAGCCGGTGAGCGTGGCGTTTTGGAGATCGAGCGAGTTCGCGGTGGCTTCGCGGGACTTTTCCAGCAGCGCAGGGAGTTTATCGGGAGCGAGCGAAGCGCTCAACGCGGCGACTTTTTCCGGCGGCGCATTGCGCCACAGCCACGCGATGACCTCGGCGATGACTTCAGGATCGGATTGCAGCAATGACTTGTGTCGCACGGAGGCGGCGAGGTCTTTTTGGGTCGCGAGATGCTCCGCGAGCGAATCGGCGGCGACTTCGAGCAGCTCGGCGTCCTCGCTTTGCAGCGTGACGATGAGCTGATCGCTCTTCAAATCGCGCAGCAGGCGAGTTCCCTCCAATCCAGGCAGATCCTTCGGCAGCAGCGAGAGCGGATCGACATCGAAATCGAGCCGCGAGATACCAAACCAGCCCGCGAGGGCGACGAGGAGGATGAACAAGAAACGCGAAAAGGCGGCGGGCATGGCGTTTGAAATGAGCATTGATTCGCGAGGAGGCATCTTATAACCTCGCGCTAGAAAATTTCACCGACCGACAGCCACCCTTCATGGAATCATCGACGATCCAGCACATCCTTTTCGTGGCCGCCGCCGTGGTGTTTGCCTTTGCCTGCCGCACGTCGGAGAATCGTTACATCGCGAAGCTGGGAGCCATCGCCATGCTGGGGGCGCTTTACCTCGCGGGCTATTACATCACCGATGAGCAGCATGCAGGCGGGGCGCTCTTTGTGGGTGGCTGGTTTCTGGTGCCGTGGATGGAGATCATGTTCCGCGTGCGGCGCCTGCGCTTCCCGATCAAGAGTGAGGTGGTGCATCGCTTCCCGCCTTCACGCGATGTCTTTCCCGATCTCGGCGAGCTTTCCCGCGAGGCGGAGGATGCGGGATTCGTGCAAGTGGGTGATACCGGCTGGATGTGGAGTGAGACAGAGCATTTCATGCGGCTCTTTTACCATGAGGAAAAGCGGGCGCAGGCCTCCGTGGCGCTGGCGAGGCAGGGTGAGATGGGCTTTTCCTATGTGAGCCTCACCACCCGCGGGAAGAATGGCGTGGTCTATACGACGACGAACTACCCCTTCCCCACGACGATGAAGCATCCGCCCAAGCATCTCGTGAACCGCTACGAGGACGCGGATTCCTTCGAGGACCTCCTCACCGACCACGGGGACTTCCTGGAGGCGCTGGCCGTGACCACGGAAGAGATCGCCGAGCAAGACACGGAGTATCTGCATGCCTACATCCAGCGTGACATGAGCGTGCAGGTGGATCACAACCTCCTCGAAGGCCTTATTGTGAAGGCCGGCAGCAGCGAGTTTCGCTATTCCTGGCGCGGGTGCTTCTACCTCTACTGGCAGATTTTGAAGGACATGGTGCGGGTGTGAGCCATAAGGGACTCGGCCAAGGCCTACTTCTCCGCGGTGACGAGCACGGTCTGGAAATGCGGGCTGCGAGTCTCCCGATGGACGACGCCCGTCTCGATGGTGCGGAAGCCAACGGCGGACATCATTTCGTGCAGCGCCGCCTCCGTGAAGCCCAGCCACACATCGGCATAGAGCTCGCGGGCCTTCTCAAAGGTATGCTGGAGTAGATCGAGCACCACGATGCGGCCGCCGGGCTTTAAAATGCCAAACGCACCGCGAAGCGCCGCCTGGGGATTCTGAGCGTGGTGCAATGCCTGGCTGAGGAAAACGAGGTCCACACTCGCCGGTTCGACGGGCGGCTTTTCGAGATCGCCAAGGCGGTATTCGAGATTGGTGAAGCCATGCTTCAAGGCGAGCTCCGCACCGTAGGTCACCATCTTTTCGCTGTTATCCACGGCGATGACTTTTTTGGCCCGCTGAGCCAGCAGTTGCGAGAGCGTACCTTCCCCCGCGCCGAGATCCGCGATGACCAGCGGCGGCATGAGCTTCAAAAGAGTTTCGCCAAGTGCCTTCCACGAGCGGCCGGGGATGTAGTGACGGCCAAATTTACCCGCGAGCGCATCGAAGTAGGCTTTGGCTGTTTCGGCACGCTTGCGCAGAGCGATCTCGAGGGCGGTAAGATCCTTCGAGGCTTCACGCATCTCGGCACCCGCAGCCTTGATCAGAGCGAGGAAGTGCTCGTGGGCTTCACGCTCCTTCTCCGCCGGGCTTTCGAGATGGTAGAGACGGTTCTTGCCGCTGCGGCGATCACTCACCAGCCCCGCGCCTTTGAGCTTGGCGAGCTGCGCGGAGATGTTTGACTGCGGCAGGGATAAAATTTCCTGCAGCTCGGCCACACTGAGTTCTTCTCGCTCGAGCAGCAGCAGCAGCCGCACCCGGGTGGGATCGGCGATGAGGCTTAGCGATTTGAGAATGGAGGCCATGCGGCGGAAAGGTGCGGATGCTAGCGGTTGGCCGTGGCTCCGAAAGCTCAATAATCACGGTTCAGCAGATAATCCGCCAACTCGCGAAGCCGCGTGCCTTTCTCGCCAAAGATCGCCAGCGCATCATGTGCCGCCGTCGTGAGGCGATGCGCCTCCGCTCGTGAGGCGTCGAGGCCGAGGAGAGCCGGGTAAGTGCTCTTCTCGGATGCCACATCCTTGCCGGCGCTCTTGCCGAGCTTTTCGCTCGTCTGCGTCACATCAAGGATGTCGTCGATGATCTGGAAGGCGAGGCCGGTGGCCATGCCGAAGTCGTGCAGCGCCTGCAATTGCTCCGGCGTGGCATCGGCGCTCATCGCCCCCAGCTTGATGCTCGTGGTGAGCAGTGCGGCCGTTTTACCCTCATGAACGAAGCGCAAATCATCGAGTGGCAGCTTCTTTTGCTCGCCTTCGAGGTCAGCCACTTGGCCACCGACGAGATGAAGGCTTCCCGCTGTGCGAGCGAGTTCGGAAACCAAGCTCGCTGCTGTGTGACGGCTCGTCGCGGGTGTTTGCGCCGTGAGCTCAAAAGCCAGCGCCTGCAACGCATCGCCGGCGAGCAGCGCGATGGCCTCGCCAAAGACGATGTGGCAAGTGGGCACACCGCGGCGCATGTCGTCATCATCCATGCAAGGCAGATCGTCATGAATGAGCGAGTAGGTGTGGAGGCATTCCACCGCGCAGGCACTCGGCATCGCCTTTTCGATCGTGCCGCCACAGGCTTCCGCCGCCGCCAACGTCAGAATCGGGCGCAAACGCTTCCCTCCCGCGAACACGCTATGCCGCATCGCCTTGTGCAGCGAAACAGGCCGCGTCTCTGCCGACGGGATGCATTGATCGAGCGCCACGTCGATGATCTGGCAGCGCTGGGTGAGGTAGGTCTTGAGGTCGGACATGGGTTGCTATCGAGCCGCAACCTGTGCCGATTATTTGAACCAGCGCAAACGCAGCGAGTTCAAGATCACCGTGAGGCTGCTCAGGGACATCGCCACGCTCGCCAGCATGGGGCTGAGGAGGCGGCCGGTGAAGGGGTAAAGGACGCCGGCGGCGATGAGGATGCCGATGGCGTTGTAGAGGAAGGAGAAGGCGAGGTTTTGCCGGATGATGCGCAAGGTGGCGCGGCTGAGAGTGAAGGCGCGGTGGAGGGCGCGGAGATCGCCTTTCAAGAGGGTGACGGAGGCGCTGTGCATGGCGGCATCGGTGCCGGTGCCCATGGCGATGCCGACTTCCGCGCCGCTGAGCGCGGGGGCGTCGTTGATGCCATCGCCGACGTAGGCGGCTTTCCGCCCTTGTTCCTTCATCTGATAAACATGCACGAGTTTGTCATGCGGGCTGAGCTCGGCGGCGACTTCGTCGATGCGCAGATCCTTCGCCACGCGGTCGGCGGTGGAGCGGGTATCGCCGGTGAGCATCTTGAACTTCAATCCGAGGGCGTGGAGCGCGTCGATGACGGGCTTGGTGCTCTCTTTGATTTTATCGGTGAGGGCGATGAGGCCGAGCGGGCGGCCATCGAGCACGACGAGCACGACCGTGAAGCCGCTGGCCTGAAGCTCGGCGGAGCGGGTGGCACATTCGGTGTCGATGAAGACGCCTTTTTTCTTCAAGAAGGCGGCCTGGCCCACGAAGACCTCCGTCTCACCGACGGTGCCGAGCACACCACCGCCGGGCACGGCTTGAAAATCCTTCACCGCAGCCAGCGGGATGTTTCGTTCCTTCGCGGCGGCGACGATCGCGGCGGCGAGAGGATGCTCGCTGGCCGTTTCGACGGCGGCGGCGCAAGCGAGGAGATCGCGAGCGGACAAGCCGGGCAGCGGATGCACTTCGACGACACTCGGTTTGCCCTCGGTGAGCGTGCCGGTCTTGTCGAGCATGATGGTGTCGATGGTGCCGAGGCGTTCGAGCGTCTCGGCATCCTTGATGAGCACGCCGAGCTGCGCACCGCGACCCATGCCAGTCGTCACGGCCATCGGCGTGGCCAGACCAAGCGCACAGGGGCAGGCGATGATCAAAACGGCCACCGCGTTGACGATGGCAAAGCCAAGGCTCGGCTGCGGTCCAAACTCCCACCACGCGAGGAAGGTCAAAATCGCGATCAAGACCACCACGGGCACAAACCAGCCTGAAACGCGATCTGCCTGTCGCTGCACCGGGGCGCGGCTGCGTTGTGCCTGGGCCGTGAGGGCAATGATCTGACTCAAAAGCGTGTCCGCGCCGACTCGCTCGGCTTTCATCAAGAGCGTGCCATTGCCATTCACGGTGCCGCTGGTGACACGGCTCTCGGCTTTCTTCATCACCGGCATCGGCTCGCCGGTGAGCATGGATTCATCAATGGTGGAGACGCCTTCGAGCACGAGGCCATCGACGGGGATTTTGCCGCCGGGCTTGATGCGCAGCACATCGCCGGGCTTCACGGCATCGAGCGGGATTTCACTTTCGACGGAGCCATCCACGAGATGCGCCGTCGGCGGTGCGAGCTTCATTAATGACTCGATGGCGGAGCCGGTGGCGCGGCGGGCACGGGATTCGAGGAGCTGGCCGAGCAAAACGAGCACGGTGATCACGGCAGCACTCTCGAAATACACCGGCGCATGCCCGTGACCGCCACTGTGCGGCAAAAGATCCGGCACGCCGACCACGAGCGTGCTGTAAACCCACGCGGAAAGCACGCCGAGGCCGATGAGCGTGAACATGTTCGTCTTCAGCGTGGCGAAGGAGCGGGCAAAACGCACCAGCAGCGGCCAGCCGCACCAAAACACGACTGGTGTGGCCCACACGAGCTGCATCCACGCCGAGGCATCTGCGGGGATGTCGCGGATCACCGGCAAATCCATGCCCATGCTCAACACCACGACGGGCAGCGTCATCAACGCCCCCCAACGCAAGCGCCACCACAGCTCGCGAAGCTCAGCAGAACCGCCATCACCGCAGCACTCAGGCGTGCTGCTCACGGCCAGCGGATTCTTTTTGAGGTCCATGCCGCATTTGGGGCAGGCACCGGGCTTGTCCGAGCCCACGCCCTCGCACATCGGGCAGATGAAGGCGGCGGTTTTGGCAGCAACCGGACTCGAAACGACCTTCACGGCATCATCCGGGTTCGGAGATGCGCAGCAACAGGAGTTGGGCGCGTGCGGTTGCATGACCCCGAGACTACGCAGTCCGCCGTGCAGGAGCTACAAGAAACCGCGCCGGCGTGGTTACTTCTTCGCCAGATCGAGCACGAAGAGGAGCTGACCATCCCGCCACTTCGGGCCGCCGATGAAGAGCGGGCTTCCGGGGTGCAGCACGGCATCCGTTTTGACGAGCACCTGCTGCTCACGCCAGACCTGGAGGTGGAGATTCATGCCGCCATCTGGCGCGGGGCCTTTGGAGTCGATCTTCAAAAACAGATCGCGGGAGGGGACGACCCACGATTCATACTCGCGAAACACATCCTGGACGTGCTGGCCGATGATCTCAAAGTGCGTGTAAGGCATGAAGACCTTCCCGAGACGGCCGAAGAGGTCTTTTTGGTTCTCCGGTGCCTTTTCGGAGCTGCCAGTGAGCTTGGCGGCATCCGTCGTGGCATAGACGAGGGCACCCCAGACTTTGCCATCGGTGGCGGGTTTTTTGGCGGGAACCGGAGCGGGCTGCTGAGCAGGGCAGAATGATGAATTCAGAATGAGGAAGGACGAAAGAATGAGGAAGCACCAGG
>Ga0114980_10002974_pt1 | contig 11778 bp, 11 predicted proteins | sample S_140806_EF_Meta_FD_87018 | JGI IMG/M metagenome (GOLD analysis project Ga0114980, IMG submission 87018) | Freshwater microbial communities from Lake Simoncouche, Canada to study carbon cycling - S_140806_EF_MetaG | ecosystem: Environmental > Aquatic > Freshwater > Lake | place: Lake...
AACAGGACAGTGAAGTTACAACTAGTAACGAAGGTCCTACTCTAAAGATAGTTAAGGGGTAAGTTCTAGTAATGGAAAACAATATAGCTCAAAAGATCACCGCCTATGCCACCATCCTTGCTCTGCCATTTGCACTCGGTGCATTTATTCTCACCTGGGCACCTGCCCAACAGTTCTACCTAAGTGATCCAAGAGGTGATGGTTATGTGCCACCCAGAGGAATTGAAAAACTAATTACTAAGGTCCAAGAGTCCACAGTCACAATATTTTGTGAACCTAATGATCCTAAAACATTAGGCAGCTTTGGCTCAGGCTGGGCAATTGATCTAGAACATAAACAAGGCAAGAGATATCCAACAACTTTAATTACTAACCACCATGTAATTGATGAATGTTTGGATGGTAAAGGAAAAATCAGAGTAGCTGCCCTGTATGGGGATAAGTATCAAGCTGTAATTGATAACTGGGATGAAGAAAATGATTTAGCATCAATTGCTTCAGCTCTTGAAGTAACTCCACTAAAACTATCTGAGTATGAACCTTTTGCAGGTTACTGGGTAGCAGCTATTGGAAGTGCTGATGGTTATGAAGGCTCTGTTGCCTTTGGCAATGTTTTAAATGGAACAAACTTAGAGATCCTTATGACCGCACCTTTATCTCATGGCAATAGTGGTGGACCACTTGTTGATAACGAAGGCAATGTGGTTGGTACAAACACCTTTGGTCGGATAGATGAGCAATACAACGGTGCTATGTCGCTGAATGCACTCTGTGTGAAAATAATGGAGTGTGAAGGTGATGTATTTTGGAAAGAAGACTAAATATGGGTGACGTAATAAAAGGACCTTGGTCGCTATTAAATTCTGCATCAAAAAAATTAGTTACATCAAGCACCGATATCGAATATGTGGTATTCGACACTGAAACAACTGGCACGATGAAAGCTGATCGTATTGTTGAAATCGCATTAGTTGCATTTAAAGAAAGTGAAGTTATTGAGGAGTGGTCTACCTTGATTAATCCCCAACGTGATGTCGGTAAAACAAATATTCATGGAATTACTGCATCAATGGTTTCTTCAGCACCCATTTTTGAAGATGTAATCAACGATATTTTTAGAATAATAAATAATCGGGTTCTAGTCGCACATAATTTAGGCTTCGATGCTCGAATGCTGATTCAAGAGTTTAATAGAGCTAAAACTCAGGGTGATATTGGTAAAGGATTTTGCACGATGAGCGCTGCTCGCAGATTACTCCCTTCTGGAAAGTCATCACTGACTGATGCATGCAGTGAGTTTGGAATAAAAATCATTGATGCCCATAGCGCACTTGGTGATTGCAAAATGACTATGGAACTTTTTAACCAACTCTCTGATGATGAACATGAGGTCAGTCCAGCGATGGTTGATTATTCATCTCATACCAATCCAGCAAGAGTTTTAGTAAGAACTGCTTTTAACAACAAAAAAGATGATGCGCTAGAGAGAATTCAAGCGTTTACCAAGAAAGTACCGTTTCCAACTTCTGATGAAAAATTTATTGCATATTTATTGCTCCTTAATATGGCTATGCAGGATCTAATAATTAGTAGCGAGGAGGAGGGTGAACTTAATAAGTGGGCAGAAGACCTTGGCGTTAGTCAGAAAGATGTTAAAAAACTGCATACTGGCTATTTAGATTCATTTATCCAGGCGGCCCTCCGTGATGGAGTAATCACACTTCAAGAGCGAGAGATGATTGAAAAAGTGGGATCAGCTCTTCACTTACCGGTAGTAATACCTGAGACAGCTCAACCCATAAAGGCAAATAGTGATAATTTAAGTGTTGGTAAGAAAGTGTGCTTTACAGGTGCGGCTATTGGATTTAATGGTGAACAAATTAGTAGAGAAGATCTTGAAGCTCTCGCCGCAAAGGTGGGTCTTCACCCAGTAAATGATGTAACCAAAAAGGGATGTGATGTGCTTGTCGCAGCTGATGAATCTTCCATGTCAGGAAAAGCAAAAAAGGCTAAGGACTGGGGGATACCTGTTATTTCTGTAGAGAAATTTATTACTTTTTGTACTTTTGGGTGATTATAAAGTTTTCGCCTTAATTTTTTACAAATTCACCAGCACTGTTCTCAAAAATCAAGGTTATATGTAAGTGAGCTAATAAATTCGATAAATCGGTACTAACTTCTCCGGGAACCAGTATTACAGGTTGGTAAGTTATCTTTTCAATTTTCTCAATTTGGAAAACATAGTCTAGAACTTGTCCAATAGCTTCTCTAATATATTTTCTACTAACCCCCGACTTAACTTCAATAACTTCTTTAGAGGTGAAATTAACCAAATCCGGCTTAAGTATGCTTCCTTGACCGGGAATCTCAATTTCTATTGTCTCAATTTCTTGTCCCAACGAATTTACGTAAGCTTTATATCTATCCTGAAGTTGTATTTCCTTCCTTTCAGCAATTGTGTTGCTTGCATAGGATTTTCGAGAATGCTGTTCATTGACAGATTGCTCTGACGTTTTCTTTCGGATTCCACCCTTAGCTGGTTCTTTATCCACTTTTCCAAAAGGTTTTGTAACGCCTATCGGGTTTAAATTGAATACCAGCACATCTCGTTCTTTTTTGTTGACATCTGGCGCTTTCCTAATCGAATATTCTGGACTGCCTAATTCATATTCACCCAGATATCTAACATATGTAGCTTTTTTTGTAGACTCAAATACTCGGAGACTTCTCTTTGTTTTTCGATGATCTAAAATTGCTTTGTTCCCGCCCACATCTGGATCCTGATTGCCTACTTGTCCATCACCCGTGTAAGTAAAAGTGCCATCTTCTAATTCTTCATCGAAGTTATACCCAAAATTACTTTTCTTATATGGGTTTGTAAAAATCAGAATATTTGGAGTCTTGCCGGACGGTTCAATTCCACCAAAATGAGCTCCACCATAAATTTTTTGTACATCACTCCTTTTAAGTTCTTCTCCAATTTCTATTTTCCAAACTGGCAATTCCATAGGCATACCCAGTAATTCAAGTGCCCCATTGCTTTTACTTCTGTCTAATACTCTGAACCCCATGAAATTATCGCCTATTTTTGATCCAATTGCTTTTTGCAATTGACCGTAAGTTATTTCTAAATTTTTTACCTCATTTAATGCGTACATGTATTCCCAAGTTTGATTTTTATTGTCTTTACCCCAGAGATTTTCAGCTAGTTGCTTATTTCTGAAAAGGTAAGTGATTTGTGCAGAAGCAAAAACAGTTTTGTTTTTTGTAAAAATTACTAAGTCCCCAACAGCCAATTTATTATATTTTGAAACATTTGCGTTATTAGTTCCAGGAGTAACGCCCCACATTGCGGTTGCGCCATTTTTTGATACTTTTTGAAGGCTAGCTAAATCTGTACCTATTAATTCTTCGTACTGTGAAATTTGGACTAGATTCTCAACCGTATCTTTATAGTGTTCTATAGAAGCAGAATTTCCAGCCGGTTGAATCGCAACTGTCATTAACTATTCAATTCAGTATATTTGCGTGCATTTCCTTTAGATTTATCGACTGGGTATTTTATGGAGTTTGAGTCCATTTTTTCGTTCAAAATTTCTACGAAGTTAAACTTTTGTTGTTGGCAAATTCTTAGTAAATATATGGCAATATCTGCAACTTCTTCAGACAGTTTGCTCTTGCCTTCAGGAGTGTTTAAGTATGCAGCAACTTCTTCGTCTGACTTCCATTGAATGACTTCAGCCAATTCACCGACTTCAGCTGATACAGCAAGAATTAGATTTTTGATTGTATGAAACTGCGACCAGTCTCGGGCATCTGAAAAGTCTTGGATCTTATTTGAAAGATCATCAAATTCAGATGACATGGTTCTCCTTTGACTACGGAGAGTAACCGTATAGGAGCAAACCGACAGTAATCAATGCGAATAACTACGCTGCGTAGTTAAGCCTGAATTATTGGAGCAGTTCTATTCACCCCACCGCAATCAAAGCCAGCGCCCCACTAGTTGCAGCTATTCCTGCCCAGTTAACTAGGGAGGGTTTTTGGTGGAGCAGCATTATTGCAATTAGGACAGATAGGGCAGGGGCTGAGGCCATAAAGATGCCCACCTTACTTAACTCTAAGTTGTTGATTGCAATCATAAATAAGAGGTTTGCGATGATCTCACATGTGCCAGAAAGCAGTGCGTATTTGCGCCAACCAACTGGTTTAGTAAATACCTTCTTATCACTCTTTGGGGAGAAGATAATTGAAACTAGTAATACCCCAATTCTTGCGCCAAAGAGGGCTGGCAAGATTTCATTGTTTTCAATTAAAGTCATAATGAATGAGAATCCAGAAAAGAATGTTGCAGCCGATGCTGTGAGAAAGAATGCGTTAAGTGTGGCCTTCTGAGCACTTACACCTTGCCTAGAGCAAAGATAAAGACCTGCTGCGCCAAGGGCTGCTGCAATAGGAAATAAAATTGATAGCTCTTCATTTTTAACAAGGACAGCAAAGAGGATTAAGTTAAATGATTGCACCAATGCCACAACTGGTCCCACAAATGAGACTGAAGCTACTGAGAACGCTTGATAGATCATAGGAAGACCAAGACCGCCGGTGAAACCTGCTGCTATGCCAATTACTACAACACGAAGGGTTAAGGAACTTAGATCAAATGCGATTACAACACAGATTAGAGCGAATGCGATTGTGGTAGAGGCCCGTAATGTGTTGCGCCAAGATGATTGCTGGGTTGATTTGCCACCAAGGGTGTTGGTGAAGGCATTTGCTAGGGCGTTTGTGAAGGAGGCTATCTCACCAATCATTATTTGGTAGTTGAGATTGATGTGGCAGGTGAGTTTAAGAACTCATCTGTTAAATCTGTGCCAAGGCCTGAAGTGCTATCCAAAGTAATCATCCCATCACTAATTGAAGGCAACACTTTAACCATCTTTGGATACCAGCTTCGCAAACTCGCCCTAACCGTCTCTTGGACAGGTGCGTTATCACGGGCGGTGGAAAGATGTGTGCCAGCGATTAAACCAATAGGGCCTGTGCAATCATGGGGTGCAATCTCTTTGTTGTATTTACTTGCTAGCTTTGAAAACCGGATTCCGGTGGTAAAGCCACCACACCAACCAAGATCTAGGGTTAATACATCTATGTAATCTTTTTCCAGAAGCGCCTTAACTCGGCTAACACTTGCCAGAGTTTCACCATTTGCAATTGGGGCATAACCAGCCCCACGCAACTGTGCGTAATCATCTAGTAAATCTGGGTAGATTGGATCTTCAATCCAAGTTAGCTCTAACTCCTTTGTTGCTTCAAATATTTTCTTAGCAGCCCTTGGTGACCAAAGTGAGTGCAGTTCAAGCATTAAATTGATCTTATTACCAACTGCATCCCTTACCTCTTGCAGTGGGATAAGTGCTTGCTTTAAATCCTCATCTGATATATCTGCGCCATTGTTTTTTTCTGCATATATGTCAAATGGCCAGATCTTCATACCGCCAATACCTTCAGCTAATAATTGTTTTGCTAACAGACCAGCATCGGTAAGGAAGGCTTGCAGATCTTCATATTGGTCATCCTCCTTTGAGATTCCCCAGGAGGTGGAGGATTGATCGGAGGACCTCATATAACCACTGCCTGCGCAGGTGTTATAGATAGGGATGGATCTAAGTTCACCGCCTAGTAATTTATAAATAGGTTTATTAGCTACTTTGCCAGCAATATCCCAAAGTGCGATATCAATTGCAGATCTTGCTCTAGTTTCAATTCCTGAGCTCAGGGCGCCGGTGTAAGTGGTGAGTTTTCTAGAGACCTTTTCAATCTCACTTGGATCTAGCCCCAAGATGGCAGGGCCAGCAAACTCAGCAATAAAGGCGGCAATTGACTTACCAAAGTAGTAACTTTCACCAATTCCATAAATACCAGTATCGGTGGTTATCTTTACATGAACTAGATTTGGAAAATCTGGGTGGGTAATCGACTCTATTTTATTTATTTTCATAGCAACTACCTATGAATATCCATGGAGTAATCTTTAAAGGCATAATCTAATACCTCATGAATTGTTCTAGAGCTACCAAGTGTTTGCTTGATAATACGATCTGCCACATCAGAGAGTGCAATATCTAAATCTGTGTCGTAGGTATCTTCGGCAATATGTAGATGTTTAGACATGGCACTAACTGCTTTATCTGGATTCTTCTCTTTAATTGCATTTAAAATTGTATGGTGCAAAGGAGCACCTTGTTCAAAGGTTTTAGCATCAGCTAAAGATCTGAGCATGATCTCAAAGGTTAAGGTGGTTAGTGAGCCAAAGACCACCTGTAGTACTGGATTTTGAGTTGCTTTGGCAATTAGTGAGTGAAATGCGATATCAGATTCAGCTCTTGCAACTAACTCTGTTGCATTATCAAAGGCTAAGAGCGCCTGTTCTAATTGCGCAATGTCATCATCGGTTGCGCGCAGAGCGGCAAGACGAACTGTTTGCTCCTCAATATTTACTCTTGCTTCAATTAAATCTCTGGCAGTAGCAGCCGATTGACGCAAAGTGTTGTGAACATTTTTAGCCGTATCTAACATATGTGGTTTTCTAACGAAGACGCCTCTGCCTGGTACTGATTTAATCAACCCTTGCCGTTGCAGGCCAGCTAGTACCTCACGCAGAAATAATCTTGAAACACCATACTTTTCTGCCAAGATTCTGGCAGATGGCATTAATCCATCCTTTAGTTCCTCACCTAATATGTATTTGTTGGTTAACTCAGTGGCTAACTCATCTTGGGAGTAGGAGCGCATTTAAATCTCCTCAGGATCTAGTGGGTATAACGAGGCGCCACCATCAATTAAAAGATTAGAGCCACTCATATATGAGGAGTTATCAGAGAGTAAGAAGGCAATGCCGTGGGCAACACTTTCAACTGTTTGTAATTTACCCAATGGGATCGCTCTTTTTGCTCTTCTTTGATAATCAGGCTCCTGTCGCCACTGGTTTGCAGCCATTCCCACATCAACAATTCCAGGGGAGATGATATTTGCTCTAATTCCATACTTTGAATTCTCTCTGGCATAACCACGAGCAACTGAGACAACGGCAGCTTTGCTGGCAGCGTATGGAGTAACTCCTGGCCATGGAATGTGATCTATCCAGGAGCTGGTAAATACAATATTTCCAGCTACCTTATTTTTGACCCAATGCTTAACAAATGCATTGGTAATTAAGATCTGACCAATTACATTGGTATCAAAGGTGGATCTAAGATCTGATTGCTTTTGATCTACTAAATCACCACTGACAACCTTGGCTGCCAAATTCACTAGCGCCACTGGTTGATCTTTTATCAGATGGCGCTCAGCAAAGTTATCCACTGCAATTTGATCGGTAATATCTAATTGGTAGTAGCTGTGCTTTTCTAGATTACCCTTGGTAAGTATTTGCTCACCACTTTGTTTATCTGCCAGATCAATTGCAAGTAACTGGGCGCCCAGTGAATCTAGGTGTTTTAGCAGTGGTAAACCAATCGCGCCTAAGGCGCCAGTAACTGCAATCTTTTTACCCGATAACATTTTGATAAAACCTGCGCCCTTTCCAAGGTTGCTATTGACAACCTACATTTCCTGCAGAAGTATCGCCTATTAATCTGGCCTATCAGACAGGTCAGACTACTAAAGAATGATGGGAGTGTAAACATGATTACCAAACGTAAGAGTGGTGCAATTGCTACCGCTCTGACATTGCTTGGTTCATTGACTCTTGCGATCACCACAGCTGCTCCATCAAATGCTGGTACTTGGTGCTCAGGAGTCAATATTAGTTATTTCAAAGGTGGAACTAGTGATCCTTTCTCTGACATTCTAGAAAAAGGTGCACGACAGGCCGCTGCTGACACCGGGGCAAATGTCACAATCATTTCCTCTGCTTGGGATTTTCCAACTATGGTGCAAAAATTTAAAGAAGAGATAGCAAAGGCGCCAGATGCAATCTCATTTATGGGACACCCAGGAGATGCCGCGATTGAGCCATCAGCTAAAGCTGCAAAGGCTGCCGGAATTCTGGTTGATTTCTCAAATGTGCCAGCACCTAAATCAATAAAGGCAACAAATGCTGGCTTTACTGGTGCAAATTTGAAGTTAATGGGAAACAACCTAGCCGCCCGTGCGGTAACTGATTTCAAGTTGAAGAAGGGCGATGAAGCAATTGTAATTGGAACCTTTGGTGTAGCTGGACGTTCTGATCGCGAAGATGGCACCGTTGCTACTTTAACAAAGGCTGGAGTTAAGGTTACAAAGCTTGATTTAAAACCACTTGGTGATACCAATGGAAATCCAAGCTTAGTAACTGCCACATTAACTGCAAATATCAAGAAAGCTAAAAACCTTAAGCTAATCGTTGCTGCCGGTCCAGTTCTTGGAAATATGAAAAACTATTTCACAGCTGCTGGTCTATCAGCTGGTTCAGTAAAGGTTGCTGGCTTTGACCTTGGCGCTACTGTGCTACAAGGATTTGCTGATGGCTATATTCAGCTAAGTGCTGATCAAGAGCCATTTAAGCAAGGGTATATGCCAGTAATTTCACTTTGTCTTGCTAAGAAGTACGGCCTAGGTCAAACTAGCGTTGATACTTCAAGCGGATTTGTTACAGAGGCTAATTACAAGACTGTGGCAGCGCTACCAGCAGGATATCGCTAAATCCTAGGTAAAAATTGAGCAGGCAGAGTTCCCTCCTAATGCCTGCTCAATTTTTCTTTTATTGCTAGACAAGCAAACTATTAGAGAGTTTGATAATACAGTGAGTAGTCAACCAATTGTTGAGTTAGTAAATGTTAATAAGTCATATGGCAATGTTTACGCCCTTGAAGATATAAATCTAGATTTTTATCCAGGTGAGATTGTTTCGCTAGTTGGCGATAATGGTGCCGGTAAATCGACTTTAACCAAGATTATTTCCGGTACGGAAAGTCCAGATGACAATGGTCAGATTAAGGTGGATAACCAAGAAGTTAATAATTGGAATTCAGCTAAGGCTAGAGCCCGGGGTATCGAAACGGTTTATCAAAACCGAGCCTTATCTGAACAACAAACCATCTACGACAATGTATTTTTAGGACGAGAAATTACAAATCGATTTGGATTTATTAATCGCAAAAAAGAGATTGAAGAGACAGAATCTTTGATGCGCAAAATTGGCTATACATCAAAGGTGTGGACGCCGTTGTCGTCGGTTAATAAATTATCTGGTGGTGAACGACAGGGAGTTGCCATTTCTCGTGCGATTTTATTTGAGTCAAGACTGGTGATTTTAGACGAGCCAACCACTGCCATGGCCTTAACTGAGGCGGCAGAAGTTTTGGAGTTTGTTCGCAATCTAAAGAAATCTGGCAAATCAGTAATTTTTATTAGCCACAACCCATGGGATGCACATGCGGTGGCAGATCGGTTTGTGATTTTAGAGCGAGGCAAAATTGTATTTGATGGACCAAAAGGGTCAATGAGTGCTGATGATTTTATTGCCCAATTACACAAGTTTGCGAAGAAAGATATTCGATCATGAGTGATAGTAAAAAAGGCTATTTAATCCCCGAGCGATTTAAGCCAGTACTAGGTGCATTCATATTTTTTGTTTTTATGATGGTTATATTCATTGCAGCCGCTCCAGATGTGTTTTTAACAGTGGGAATTTATTCTGCAATTTTCTTATCTCTGCCACTTTTTGCGATTATGGGGTTAAGCCTGGTCTTTGTAACGGCTGCTGGGGAGATTGATCTTTCCTTCCCATCAATAATTCCATTATCTGGGCTGGCATTTGCCTGGACCTTGCAACAGACAAATTTTAACTTTGCGTTAGCTGCGATCTTTTCCGTGGTTGTAGGTCTTTCTTGCGGTTTATTAAATGGATTTTTAGTTACCAAATTAGGACTGTCCTCATTGATTACTACTTTGGGTATGAACTTTGCATTAATCGGTCTAACTAATGTGTTAAACAATGGTGCGGTTAGAACCTTTGAAGAGTTAAATGATTCTAGAATCAAATCGGTTTTAGTTGGATCTTTTGGACCAATTCCAGCACAAATGTTTTGGATGGCAGCAATTGCTACGGTACTTGGATTAATCTTTCATCGCCATAAATTTGGTTTACATGTTCGGGTGGCAGGAGATAACCCTGAGGCTGGTAGAGCAATGGGTGTAAATATTGAGCGCACCAAAATTCTTTGCTTTGTGTTGATTGGATTATGCGCATCAATTGTTGGTATTTTGGGAATTTACTTAAATAGTACCTACTTCTCAACTATGGGTGAGGGTTATCTGCTGCCCACCTTGGCTGCAGTATTTGTTGGTGGCACACCAGTGACAGGTGGCAAAGGAACCATTGGTGGGTTAGTTATTGGCGCTGCTACCGTGGTCTTTATTCAAGTTGGCGTGGTTGCAACTGGTCTAGATGGTTACTGGACCTCACTCGGCTTTGGTTTGGTGATTGTTTTATCACTTTTAGGTCATAGAAAATTCTCTGGACGACTAACTAGATAATTTTTGTGAAGTTACAACACTTAGAGTCAAATCATCAATTTGAAGTTGATGATAAAACTGGATTACTTACCGGCCTTACCTACACATCCCCAACTGGGGTAAGGAGTGTTAGTTTTAAAACAACATTAAATATTCAATCAGGAGGTGGTGAAAAGCGATCTGCCACCGGTGGGCTTGAGTACTTTGATTGTAAAAATCAATCCAATGTTGTGGCAAAGGGTGTGCCAATTTATGGCCAAGGTTTTAATGGTATCTCTTGGCATCAGCCGATAAGTATTGGTGATATCAACGCTGAGTTAATTTACCGATTAGATCGACAATCAGCAGCTGCGGCAATTGCACTCTGGTTTCCAGGAGGACAAGAGGAGTTAATTCGAGATATCAATTTGGTATTTGAAATTAAATTACCAAAAGATAATTGGTTAATTAATATGCCAGGAAATGGCTTGCGTAAAGATGTGCCGATTACAGTTTTAAGTACTGAGGTGGGTATCTCACCAGTTGGCGGCCTTCGTGGCTCTAGCTCAGTGGTCCACTTAGGATCAAAAAATAATGGCCAAGTTGTGATCTGGCCAAATAATCGAGTTGAGATTCCGCAATTAACCTTAAAAAGTAATAGTGAAAATCAGGTGCAGTTAAAGATTGATACCAACTTTGGTTCAGATCTTTCTATGGTGGCAGGAGTTGAGCTAGAGATCTGCAAGGTAGATCTGTCAGTGCCTAAATATGAAGAGTTTGCGCCAGTCTTTCAAGATTGGATGAGGCGAGATGGTTATGTCTCACCAAATAATCCACCAAAGTGGATTGACGGAGCGATGATCTATGAAGCACAAATTGGTTTTTCAGTATTTAATGAGGTCAATCATTACTCACCATATCCAAAGGTGCGAGATTTAATTAATGATTTAGATCAGATCGCAGATTTTGGCTTTACCTGTATTCAATTAATGCCAAAGCAGCCATATCCAAGTTATAACATCCATGATTTTTGGGATATTGATACCTCATACGGAAATAAGGCAGAGATTAAAGAGTTGGTGGCAAAGGCGCACAAACTTGGGATCAAGGTCATTTTAGATATCTTGTTACATGGCGTACTAGATAAAGAGAGTATTACGATCGCAGCTGATGGGGTTAGAAGTGGACCATTTGCTGAATTAATTTCATCAGAGACGGGTGATAGTTTTAATTCTGATGTTAAGGATTGGCATAACTACTTAATTGCTTGGTCTCGGCACATCTTAGATTTTGAAAAGTATT
>Ga0114980_10002975_pt1 | contig 11777 bp, 8 predicted proteins | sample S_140806_EF_Meta_FD_87018 | JGI IMG/M metagenome (GOLD analysis project Ga0114980, IMG submission 87018) | Freshwater microbial communities from Lake Simoncouche, Canada to study carbon cycling - S_140806_EF_MetaG | ecosystem: Environmental > Aquatic > Freshwater > Lake | place: Lake...
CAAACCAGGCCCCGGCGACCAGTACCGCCATAACCCAGTGCAGCAGTATCGTGGCGATCCCATGGCGATCGCTTTGCACGGCGACTAGATCCGCCGCGCCAGTTCCGCGGCCATACCCGTATAAGTCCCCGGCGTCAGCCTCTGCAACCGCTCTTTGGCAGCCGCGGGGATATCAAGGTTTTGGACAAATTCACGCAGACTCTGACCGTCGATTGCCCGACCCCGTGTGAGTTCCTTCAATTGTTCATACGGGTTCTCTAAGCCATAACGACGCATGACGGTCTGAATGGGCTCGGCCAGGACTTCCCAACAACCATCGAGATCGCGCGCCAGCGCATGTGGTTCAAGCTCCAGCTTGTCGAGGCCCCGTAGCAGATTCTCCCAACCCAACAGTGAATGCCCAAGTGCCACTCCGATGTTTCGAAGCACGGTTGAGTCCGTCAGGTCGCGCTGCCAACGGGACACGGGGAGCTTCTCGGCAAAATGCCTTAGCAGGCTATTCGCGATCCCGAGGTTGCCCTCTGAGTTTTCGAAATCGATCGGATTGACCTTGTGCGGCATCGTTGACGATCCCACCTCGCCCGCCCGGAGCCGCTGCCGAAAGTAACCCAGCGATATATAGCCCCACAAGTCGCGATCGAGGTCGATCAGAATCGTATTGAGACGGGCCATGGCGTCAAAAAGTTCAGCCAGATCATCATGGGGTTCGATCTGGATCGTGTACGGATTAAAAACGAGTTGAAGCCGTTCTTCGACTACCTGGCGGGCGAAGGCCTCCCAATCCAAGTCTGGAAACGCCACCAAATGGGCGTTGTAATTGCCCACTGCACCGTTCATCTTGGCCCGCAACTCCACACCAGCCACCCGCTCGCGGGCGCGATCAAGACGGGCCACGACATTGGCCAATTCTTTGCCCATGGTGGTGGGCGTCGCCGATTGACCATGCGTCCGGGAGAGCATCGCCTGATCCGCAAACCCATGCGCCATCACGCGCAAACGCTCCCGAATGCGATCAATCGCCGGCAGCAGGACGCCCGCGCGGGCGCCACTCACCATCCGCGCGTAAGCCGTGTTGTTAATGTCTTCAGACGTACAGGCGAAGTGAATAAACTCCGCCGCTGCCGTCAAAGCCGCGTCATCCCGCACCTGCTCTTTAAGGAAATACTCGACCGCCTTGACATCGTGGTTGGTGGTCGCTTCGATGGCCTTGATCCGAGCGGCCTGAACCGTCCCAAATTCGGCTGCCACGGCCCGAAGTCGCTTACGGGCAGCCTCGTCAAGACGAGGGAAATCCGCTGCTGGCACATCGGCGAGCGCAATCAACCACTCGATTTCGACGTAAACCCGCTCCCGCATCAGTGCACTCTCGGAGAGCCAGTGGGCGAGCGGTTCGACCTTGGCCGCATAGCGCCCATCCAGGGGCGAAAGCGCATTGAGTTCTGCCGCTCGCGCGACGTCGGGATTGGGGTGCATGGCAGTGAGAATCCGGGAAGTTGCCCAGATTCATCCTAGCACCCGGGCGCAGGGGGCAAACGCGATGGGATACACTCCGAGTGAATTGCGTCGATGCAAGCCCCGCGCGGGCCAAAAATCTCAATTCGTCTCAATTCGCCTTCGACCCGCCACCCATCGCTAACTCGTCTTATGATTCTGATCGGTTCGCTGACCAGTCCTTATGTCCGGAAAGTCCGCATCGTTGCGGCAGAAAAGCACTTTGAGCTGAAATTGGAGCTCGAGGATGTCTGGAAACCGGGCTCCCGAATCGTGCAGCTGAATCCACTCGGAAAAGTCCCCACCCTTGTGATGGAAGACGGCGGGACTATTTTTGACTCGCGAGTCATCGTCGAATATCTGGACCAGTTGACCCCCGTCCATCGCCTGATTCCTGAGAAGGGACGCGAGCGGATTGAAGTGCGTTGCTGGGAAGCGTTGGCGGACGGTCTGATGGATGCCGCGATCCTCGCGCGCCTAGAGGCCACCCAGCGCCCCGAGGCGCAGCGAAGTGCCGACTGGATCGAACGCCAGATGATCAAAGTCCGGGCCGCTGTTCAAGCGATCGCCCGCGGCCTAGGCACCAACGATTGGTGCTGCGAAGGTAAATATTCGCTGGCCGATGTGGCAACCGGTTGCGCCCTCAGCTACCTTGATTTTCGCTTTCCCGAGATTGACTGGCGCACCGACAATCCGGCCCTGAGCCGTTACGCTGAAAAGCTTTTTCGCCGTCAGTCCTTCGTCGACACACTACCACCCAGCGCCTGAGGGCGAGATTGTCCCGCTCCAGACACCTGGACCTGGGATGCGGGAAGTTCCCGCGCAATCCCTACCTGCGGGATTCGGTCTACGGGGTCGATAGCAGGGCATTACATTCCGACACCCCGAATGTGCATCTGATGCAGGCCGACCTCGTTACTCAGCCACTCCCCTTTGAAGACGATTTTTTTGACTCGGTGTCGGCCTACGACTTTCTGGAGCACATCCCTCGAGTCATCGTCGACCACGAGGGACGGAGTTTGTTTCCGTTCATCCGTCTCATGAACGAAATCTGGCGCGTGATGCGCCACGACGGCGCGTTTTTCGCGCTCACGCCCTGCTACCCCGCACCAGAGGCTTTTCAGGATCCCACCCACGTCAACATCATCACCGACCGGACCCACGAGTACTTCTCGGGCCCATCCCCAGTCGGTCGCATGTATGGATTTGAGGGCAACTTCAACGTGCGCAGCGTAGAGCGGGTCTACGGGGAATGGGGAAAAAACCCGGCCGGGGTCGACAAAAACGATCGAATGAAGCGATTACGCCGAGCCATCCGCGGCAAACTCACCCACGTCGCATGGGAGTTTGTCGCCAACAAAAAGAGCCCGGGTCTGGGCGAATCAAGGCCGCGTTAACCGGCGGGACCGAGACAAGGTGGCCTCAAAGGCAGGATCTGCGGCGAGGCGATAACGTAACCACGTGGCATACGCGTTGGTGGTGGCAATCGCCCAACCTGCAAAACCGTCCAGACAGCCAAGACGCAAAACGTAGCCGCGCACAAAGCCTCCGCCGGCATGCCAAAGCGCGGACCACCGGCCGCCACGACCGCGCTGGCGCAGTCGCTCCGCACCGAGACGAGCATAGCGCAATGCTTTTTCGGTGCCGTCCGCGGGCGTATCAACGGTGTCATGCCAGAGCCACCCCGCCAACTGCCCTTGCATGCCATCACAGACGACCCGCTCATGGACGATGTCGTCGCTAAAACGCGCTGAGCCACGACGAAACAAACGCAGAACCCGATCGCGTCGCCAGTCACCGAACCGGACCGGACGGCCGCACCAACGAGACCGACGTTCGATCCACCATGCCTCGGGCGCTTTCGCACCCGCAGTCGCACTCGCACTCGCACTCCCATCCGTGCGGCTAATCGCTTCGCGAATTGCGCCAGCCAGCGCCTCGGTCACCAGTTCATCGGCGTCGATCGACAGGACCCAGTCGCCGCGAGCCAAATCGAGTGCCCGATTTTTTTGCCGTCCAAAACCGGGCCAGTCGTTGGTCTGCTCCACACGGGCACCAGCGGCTCGCGCCACGTCAGGCGTCCCGTCAGTGCTACCAGAATCAAGAACTACAATCTCGTCCGCAAAGGCCAGCGCGGCAATCGCACGGCCAATTCGGTGAACCTCGTCGCGGGTGATGATAATGACCGAAAGCCGCATGTTCGTTTTGCCTGTGCCCGCCCGTGCCCACTCGTGAGCACCAATGCCCGCCCCGATCCGGCCGAATGCAAAAAGCCGGCGCGGTACAATTTGTCGTGATTATTTTGCCACTCCTGCCCGCTCTGATTGGCGGCCACCTCGGATCCTGACCATGCGATTGACTGTTTTTGGTGCTGGCTATGTCGGCCTCGTCACCGGCGCCTGCTTTGCAGATATGGGTAATCACGTCACTCTGGTCGATGTCGATGTGAGCCGTGTGGAAGGCCTCCGCGAGGGGCGGATTCCGATTTATGAACCCGGGCTGGACGCCATCATTCACCGTTCATGCGCTGATGGTCGCATGCAGTTCACCACCGATGCGAAGCCTGCTATTTCATCGGCCGAGGTTATTTTCATTGCGGTCGGCACGCCCCCTTCCGAGGATGGTTCGGCCGATCTGAAGCATGTGCTTGCTGTCGCACGCACCATTGGGCAGCATCTTATTGAACCAACCATCGTCGTTGATAAAAGCACGGTCCCCGTCGGTACGGCTGACCGGGTCCGCGAGACCATTGCAGCCGAATTGGCAGCACGCAATCTCGATATCTCTTTCTCGGTCGCGTCGAATCCGGAATTCCTCAAAGAAGGCGCGGCCATTGACGACTTCATGAGGCCAGACAGAATTGTGGTCGGCTGCGAAGACGCCCATGCCATCAGCCTGCTGAAGTCTCTCTACGCGCCGTTTTCGCGCAACCACGAGAAGCTGATCGTGATGGGCACACGGTCTGCCGAGCTAACCAAATATGCTGCGAACGCGATGCTTGCGGTGCGCATTTCGTTCATGAATGAAATGGCGCGTCTTGCCGAAAGCCTTGGTGGCGATATTGAAGAGGTGCGGCGGGGGATTGGCTCAGATCCCCGGATCGGCCCCGGATTCCTCTACGCCGGCGCTGGCTTTGGTGGCTCTTGCTTTCCAAAGGATCTCCAGGCGCTGCGCAAGATGGGTCAGGACAATTCGGCCGCTCTCGAAGTGGTCGATGCCGCGTACCGTGCGAACGAAGTTCAGAAGCGCATTCTTCTTGACAAGGCGGTGGCACGGTTCGGCATCCAGGGGCTGGCGGGCAAACAGTTCGCGGTCTGGGGACTGGCTTTCAAACCCGACACCGACGACATGCGCGAAGCGCCCAGCAAGGTCTTGATTGATGGGTTGCTCGATGCCGGTGCGACCGTGCGCGCCTTTGATCCCGAAGCCCATGAGACCGCTGTAGCCGCATTTGGAGGCAGACCGGGACTCGACCTGGTCAGCGAACCATACCAAGCGCTGGAAGGGTCGAGTGCGCTCTTCGTGGTCACCGAATGGCGTCAATTCCGGAGTCCGGATTTCGACCGTATCCGCGGGCTGTTGACGCAACCAATCGTTTTCGATGGCCGCAACCTTTACCAGCCGCAAGCCCTGGCGCAGAAAGGCCTCGAGCATCACAGCATCGGACGTCGTTCGGCCTGATTGTGAAGCAGCGCCCATGGGAGCGGGAGATCACCCCCGTTCTGGTCGCTTATAACAGCGCCTCGATTCTCCCTTGGTCGCTCGCCCCGCTTGCATCATGCAAACACTTGATTGTTGTTGACAATAACAGTCACGACACGACCCGCAAGGTCGTCCGCGGTTGCGCAGCACACGCACAGGTGATCGAAGCCGGCCAGAACCTCGGATTTGGCCGCGCCAACAATCTCGCCCTCGATTTGGTCGAAACGCCATTTGCACTGCTCATCAACCCCGACGCGCAATTGCGCGAGGGTGCGCTGGAAGCTTTATGGAAAGCCGCGTTGCGCTATCCGGACGCCGCGATCCTGGCGCCGGTTATTTTTGATTCAGAGGGCGTACAAGGGGCTTCATTTCACGACGGATCCGAAAAGTCTGCGCGTCTGATGCCCGTCCTTCCAGAGGGCGATCTGTGCGTGAACTTCGTGTCCGGCGCAGCAATGCTTCTTAATTTGAGTAACATGCGAGCCATTGGTTATTTCGACCCGTGGTATTTCCTCTACGGAGAAGATGATGATCTGTGTATCCGGATTCGGCGAGCCGGCCGACCGATCATTGTCGTGTCCACCGCTGCCGCCGAGCACCATACCCGGGAGTCGAGCGCGCCGTCGTTCCGAACTACTTTTCGGCGCGCCTATTGCATGACGCTTTCCAAGTTCTACATCACCCGAAAGTACCAGGGGTTTTTTCCTTATTTCACAATGATGATGAGGATTGGAATTGGAAGCCTGCTTGCTCTGCCGTTTCATCTGCTGGTGTTGCGCACGGAACGGGCCCTGCGCATGGCGGGCCGCGTTGCTGCCGCGCTGATGGCCTCAAAACGTATTCATGCCCCCCACTGTTTTGAGCCCAGGGACTGATGAGCGCGCGCAAGCACTCAGGCGAGCAAGGCCTCACGGTGAGCGTGCTATTTCTCGCCTTCAATCAAGCGTCGTTCGTGGAGCAGGCGGCCAGGAGCATTCTCGAACAACGCTCTCTTGCGCCACTCGAAATCTTGCTCTCCGACGATGCCTCAACCGACGCCACCTTCGAAATCCTGCAAACGTTGGCCGAGCAATACCGCGGTCCGCACCGAGTGCGTGTTCGCCGAAATGCGCGGAATCTCGGGATCAGCGCGCATTACAACGCCCTGATTGCCGAATCAACCGGTCAACTCCTGATCACCGCGGCCGGCGACGACCTTTCTGCGCCCTACCGGGCCCAACGGATCCTGCAGGCTTGGGACGCTTCGGGGCGGCGCGCGGATCTGATTGCCAGCGACTTACAGGATCTCAATGCCCAGGGTGAAGGCGGCGAAACCCTCCGGGTTGACGATCTGGCGCAGTGGCGCAATGCATCGGATTGGGCGGCGCAACGGCCTTATGTGGTGGGAGCGGCGCAGGCGTTTACGCGCCGTCTCTTCACCCAGTTTGGACCTTACTTGCCGAACGTCGTTTACGAGGATCAGATCAATACCTTGAGAGCGCTCCTGATGGGCGGGGCGCTCACCATTGCCGAACCCTTGGTGCAGTACCGCAGGGGGGGCGCCTCAGCGGGTTTAGCCGCAAGTGACGCCGCCTCATTTCTATCCAAGACACAGGCCCGCCATCAACGCGAAGTCGCCGAGATTGAACAGATGCTGCAGGACGCCACGTCGGTGGGTGAAGAGGCCATCGTCCGCAGCGCACTCGAATTCACGATCAATCGGGCTGCATTATTAGGTCAGTTACTCGGCCGTCCCGGACAACAGACCCTAAGCGCGGTTTTCTGCGCCGCCAAGAAGCTTCCATTTTTCTGGTGCCTGCGCCAGTATGTGTACCTCCGATGGCCCGAAATCGGCGCGGCCGCCAATCGCAATAAAACGAGGCGAAGCGCTGCGCGGCAAGCATTAAGCGACCGGGTTCGGCACTAGACGCTCGTTGCCATCCCGGACCGCTGGAGCTGCGCATACAGACCGTTCTTCGCCATCAGTTCATGATGCGAGCCAATTTCCAGAATCTGCCCGTGATCCACCACGGCAATACGATCCGCGCGCTCGACTGTCGACAGTCGGTGCGCAATCACCAGGACCGTTCTGCCCTCCATCGAGCGCATTAAGGCCTGCTGGACAAGGCGCTCGGTCTCGTTATCCAAAGCAGAAGTTGCCTCATCGAGCAGGAGCACCGGCGCGTCCTTGAGCAACGCCCGAGCGATCGCCAGACGCTGACGCTGCCCGCCCGAAAGTGACTGCCCGCGTTCACCCACGAGCGTGCCGAGCCCCTGCGGCAGTGCGCGAACATGATCGGCCAGAGCAGCCGCTTCAAGAACGGTCCAGAGCTCGGTATCACTGACCGGCTGATCGAGACCAAAAGCAATATTCGCCCGAATCGAATCATCAAAAATCATCACATCCTGACTGACCAGAGCGACCTGGGAGCGCAGTGATGCCAGGGTCCAATCCTGCAGAGCCACCCCATCTAACCGAATCACGCCACTGGAGGGTTCGACAAAGCGGGGCAAGAGATTGAGCAGCGTGGTCTTGCCGCCGCCCGAGGTCCCAACCAGAGCGATGATTTCACCCGGTCGAATCTCCAGATCAATTCCGGCCAGTGCTTCGCCCTCAGCATCCGGATAACGGACCCGAACCCGCTCGAAGCTCAACGCGCCGCTCGCCCGAGCAACCGAATGCGTTCCAAGGTCGGGCTCCGCAGCTCTGTCGATCAACTCAAAAACAGCCTCCGCCGCAGTCAGTCCACGCTGCAACACGCCGCCAACATCGGCGAGCTGTTTCATTGGGGCCATCAACATCAACATCGCAGTGATGAACGAAACGAAACTGCCGACCGAATTGCGGTCACCATCGGCCTGAACGAGTGCAATCGTGACCACCACCGACACCGCAAGCGCAGCAGCCAACTGCGTGACCGGCACCAAGCCACCCGTGGCCACCGACAGGCGCATCTCGGCCCGGAACATCGTTTCCGCGAGGGCATTGAATCGCATCTGCTGCCGCATCTGCCCACCAAAGGCCCGAATTGTCTGCCACCCGCGCGCGGTCTCCTCCACCAGACCCGTCAGTTCACCCAAGGTATCGATCTGCCTCGCCGCAATCGCCCGGACTCGGCGGGCGAAGGACCGCACCGCCCATGCGATGAACGGAATTAGAACAATTGCAATCAGTGTCAGCTTCCAGTTCAGCCACACCAACCACCCGAGCAAGCCTGCAATCACCAACACATTGCGCAGCACCACGGATAACACGCGGGTCGCAGCTGCGGTCACATGCGTGGGCTCGAGCGCGATGCGGGTGATCAAGCCGCCCGTCGACCCCATACCCGTCGTTGGAAGTTGCATCAGACGGGCAAACATTTCACGCTGCAACTCGCGCAACACCTGCTGTCCAACCCAGTTGAGGACGTAATTGCCGGTAAAGGTCGCGAAACCTCGAACCACGAAAATACCGATCACGGCAGCCGGTACAAGCCACAACGAGAACGTCCGCTCGCCGCCAAACCCGTGATCGAGCAACGGCTTCATCAGCGCCGGAAAAACGGGCTCCGTTGCAGCAGCGAGAATCATGCAACAAAAGCCCAGGATGAGACCGCGGAGCCACCGACGGGTGTAGCGCAGTAGCCGGGCCCAGGTGCCCCGTCCTGAATTCATCTTCGACCCGGGCTCATTCTTGATCCGGGCTCATTCTTGATCCGGGCTCATCCAAGGGCTCGCGACCCAGTCTTCACTCATACAAGAGCTCGGCAGAATCCGCAGTCAACCACTGACGCAAAGAGCCCAACAGGGCGTCGTCTGGCCGCACCCGCCACGCTTCGCCCAGCGTGATGCGGCAGCGGGCGCTCGCGGTGTGGTACTCGATTTCAACGGGGCACCCCAAGACCTCCGCGGGCGGACCCTCTTGATACGGAGCAAGCAGGTCGTGCAGGCGACCAGCATGACTTTGACCGTTGAGCTGAATCCGCAATCGACGGGCGAACTGCATTCTGGCCCCGGTCAGGTCAAGCACCCGATCAGCGCTCACACGCAGTCCACCCGCATACTCGTCGTTGCTGACACGTCCTTGAACCAGCAGAAACTCGTCCTCTCGCAACAGCGCCCGGTAACGCTCATGAAGCTCGGCAAAGATCGAAATCTCGACCTTGGCTGATCCATCGTCAAGCGTCACGATCAGCATTTTGCCGCGCCGGGTCATCTGCGGGCGCAGCCCAGCGATCGTACCCGCCAGCCATTGGGGATCGCGCGAGGGCGCCAAGTCCACCAGGCGGGCACGTACCATCCGCTGCACCTCCGCGCGGTGTGCGTCGAATAAGTGCCCGCTAAAATAGAAACCCAGCGCCGCCTTCTCTTCTCGCAATCGTTGACGCTCGGTCCAGGGTGCAACCTGAACCCACTGGCGCGGCGCATCGAATGTCGCGTCAATCGCGCCAAACAGACTGTCCTGACCGATTTGTGCATCGGCTTGATCGGCGCAATCAATCGCGTGTGGAAGGGTGGCCAACAGTTGGGCTCGATCGGCGGCCGGGCCCAGACTGTCGAGTGCACCCGCCCGAATCAGGGCCTCCATACAACGCCGGTTGCAAATCCTCCGATCGACCCGCGCAACCCAATCGAACAAATCTTTAAAGGGCCCGCTACTATCGCGGCGTGAGATGAGATGTTCAACGGCCTGCGCACCCACACCTTTAACGCCGCCTAATCCATAGCGAATGGTGCGTGCTGGGGCACCCTCCCCACCCACTGGAACGAAGCGCCAAACCGAGGCGTTCACATCCGGCCCGAGCACGGTGAGATGATTCTCGCGGGCATCATTGACGAACAGCATCACCTTGTCTGTGTCGTCCATGTCCGAGGACAAGGTCGCCGCCATGAACTCAGCGGGCCAGTGCGCCTTAAGCCACGCCGTGTGATAGGTGACGACGGCGTAAGCAGCGGTATGGGACTTGTTAAAACCATACTCGGCAAACATCGCCATCAGGTCAAAGAGCTTTTCCGCCAAGGCTGCGCCATAGCCTTTCTCCTTCGCACCCGACAAAAATGTCCCTTTGTACTTGGCCATTTCTTCGGGCTTTTTCTTACCCATCGCTCGCCGGAGCAGATCGGCACCACCGAGGGTGTAGCCCCCAATGGTTTGAGAAATCTGCATGACCTGCTCTTGGTAGACGATCACGCCGTAGGTCGGTTCGAGAGTCGCCTTGAGGTCAGGATGGAAGAAGTCAATGGCCTGCTGCCCTTTTTTGCGCAGGATGAAATCGTCGACCATGCCCGAACCCAATGGTCCGGGACGATACAGCGCGAGGACCGCGATGATGTCCTCAAAGCGATCTGGCTCGAGCTTTTTCAAGAGCTTTTTCATGCCGTCGCTTTCAAGCTGGAAAATCGCGGTGGTATTCGCGACTTTGAGAACTTGATAAGCCTTGGGGTCATCAAACGCCAAGCGCGCGAGGTCCAGGCGATCGCCAAGCGCAACGCCTGCCCGCTCTTGCGCCTCCCGAACGTAGCGGACCGCGAGATCCAGAATGGTCAGGTTGCGCAACCCAAGGAAGTCAAACTTCACCAGGCCCACCGCTTCGACATCGTCTTTGTCGTACTGACTGATCACGGCATCCGTGCCGGGCGCTTTGTAGAGCGGACAAAAATCCGTCAAACGCCCCGGCGCAATCAGCACCCCACCTGCATGCATGCCGACGTTGCGGGTCAGGTCTTCAAGGGGGCCGGCGATTTCGAGCAAGCCGCGGACGTCATCTTCTTTTTCTTCCCGCTCACGCAACTGCGGCTCGGCCTCGCGCGCCTTAACGAGCGAGAGCGGTTTATTCTGGACGACCGGGATCAACTTCGACAGCTGATCACAAAAATTATAAGGAAGATCGAGTACCCGGCCCGCATCGCGGATGACGGCCTTAGAGGCCATCGTGCCAAACGTTGCGATCTGGCTAACGGCCTGTGCACCGTATTTTTGGCGCACATACTCGATCACACGCCAGCGCTTGTCCTGACAAAAATCAATATCAAAATCGGGCATTGAAACCCGTTCTGGATTCAGAAATCGTTCAAATAACAAGGCGTATGGGATCGGATCAATGTCTGTCACGCCCAACGCATATGCGACAAGCGAACCTGCTCCCGAGCCCCGGCCCGGTCCAACCGGAACATCGTTTTGCTTGGCCCAATTAATGAAATCCGCAACGATCAGGAAATACCCGCTGAACCCCATCTGAACAATCGTGTCGCACTCGTAGTCGATGCGGGCCGCGTAGTGCGTGCGCCTACTCTCAATTTCCTTCGCCGGTAAGCTGTCTGGCGGAAATAGCACCTTGAAGCGCCTCTGCAGACCCTCGTGCGACTGCGCCCGCAGCCAGTCATCAAGCGTCCACCCCTCGGGCACCTGAAAATCGGGCAAACGCGCTTTGCCAAGGCTCATGGTCAGGTGACACCGGCGGGCAATCTCGACGGTGTTGGCGAGCGCTGATGGCAGGTCGGCAAACAGTTCCACCATGTCGGCCTGCGAGCGAAACCACATCTGCTGACTGAACCGCCGGGTCCGACTGGGATTGGCCAGCAATTCGCCCTCGGCAATGCAAACCCGCGCCTCATGGGCTGCG
>Ga0114980_10002978_pt1 | contig 11774 bp, 14 predicted proteins | sample S_140806_EF_Meta_FD_87018 | JGI IMG/M metagenome (GOLD analysis project Ga0114980, IMG submission 87018) | Freshwater microbial communities from Lake Simoncouche, Canada to study carbon cycling - S_140806_EF_MetaG | ecosystem: Environmental > Aquatic > Freshwater > Lake | place: Lake...
CCGGCTGCTTGGCTGTTTTGCGCGCCTCTCCTTTTGATGGCGACGCTGGGGCCCCGTCGGTGGGCATCTTCGCTCCCGGGAGTGTGAGATGGCGCGGCGCCTTGGCGCCAAGCGCAATGGCGGCCTTTAAGTCGTCATGCTCGAAGGCGTCGGCCATGAAGGCGATTTCGCCGGGCGTGAGCTTTTGGGCGCCAGCGGCCGCCCGCCAGGTGGAGACGGATCTGGCGACCTCCCCGGCGATCCTCATCGCTTCGTTCGCGGTAAGGCCGAAATGCTCTGCGACCGACATCAGGATATCGATCGACGAGGAGTGATCGAGTTCGTCCAGCGCCAGGACATGGATACGGGGGCTGATGTGAGGTGGTGCCGGGTTCATGTCGTAGGCCGGTGAAAGTCGCCATCCCTGTCCCGCCCAGAGGAAGCCGTGATTGCGCAAGTGATCATCTGTGTTCGACACGAGCACGTTGAAGACCATGCGACGCCAGAGTTCCCTGGCGTCCTGCCTGGGTTGAGCGCCGGTCTGACGAATGACGTCGAGAATTTCGAGATAGCTTCGATCGTCAGCGCCATCCTCAGCATCCAGCGCGGTCATCGCGGAAATGAAGGGGAGGCGTATGTCTCCGGCCTCACGATCAAACCTTTCCATCAGCAGGACCGGCTTGGCGCCGACCCGCACCATCCGGTTCGGAGGAACGCTGATGCCAGCGTTCTCCGCAAGCTTGAGCAGCGCCGCTTCCCACTGGATGACGGGCCATTCGTCCCTCGCCCATGGAAACTTGGCGATGTGGAGCTTGTTGCGGTCGCGGATGGTGGCTTTCGGCCGCGCTCCGCCGAGCGATCCCCCTGGCGCGAGGACAAGCTGGATATCATTCTTCCTGGCTTTTCCCTTTTCGATACGGTCCGTTGCCGACTGAAGGTCGCCCAGTTCGAGGAGGGGAGGAACAGGGCGTCCTGTGTGGGCCAGGAACTGATCATCTCCGGGACGTTTGAAACGCAGAGCGCCCATCCGGATTTCGTCATCGACGCCGGCCAGGAAGTCTGCCCCCAGCAAGGTCCGCGTTGCCCTCCCTTCGGCCTTGGCGGACTCCTGCTCGAAGTGGCGCATGAGTTTTCGCCCCCAGCGATCGGGCGCCGGGTCGGTGAAGGCCTTGAATAACCCGCTGGCCGAGTGATGTTTCCCCGAAGTGAGCGGCAGGCTGGGCCCCAACGCGAATTTCTGAGGATTCTTGAGCCAGCTTGCGTCGTATTCGAACGTCGCCGACTCCTTGCCAAGGCGCTCCTTCACCCACAGGCGGCCGACCAGGGCGGTTTGCCCCTTGAGCTCGACGTAGACGCTGAGTTCGCGTTCCATCCTAGCTCCCCTCGCGAGGCTGGCTGGGCCGTATCCGCTTGGGCAGCTGTTCCTCGGCGAGATCGCGCCCCAGAGGATCTGCGGCTGGGTCAGCGAGCTCGGCCAGGCGCTGCGTCATGCCGAGCACGAACAGGACGGTCGCATAGCTTGCCATCGAGACCTTCGCGTCGCCACGTTCGATCTTGTACAGCGTGGTCCGCGTGGTGAAGGCGCGTTCGGCCATAAGCTGGGCGGGAATGCCCCGACGCCGGCGCGCAGCGGAGATATCGCCGCCAAGCTTGACGAGCGCTCGCCGTACGGCGAGCGGTAGCGCTGTCTTGGATGCTGAGCTTTTCATGATGATAACGTGGCATATATTGCACGATAAATGATTTAACGTGTAATATATGACACGTTAAGAAAAGCGTTGCAACGGGCGAAGCGTCTTGTGTTCGTATATTGGGCGCTAAGGCGGTTAAGGTACAATATATGATACGTAACGGTGGGGTTCGAGGCGGCCAAAATGACCGGCGACGGGGGAGGCGCCCCTGAGCTGCCTCGGTTTTCTGGGCCAGCTATCAGTTTGTGCCGGTGCCGACCTGCCGCCCCTTACTTGCTGGAGCCTGTCACCAGAACTACGTGCTGGTCCTAGGGCCGCGGCGCCTTTGGATCGCGATCGAGGCCAGGTCGATGCTTTGTGTAGTAGGCCAGCGCCTTGCGGACCTTGAGATCAGCAGTCCTGCCCCGCATGCCATAGTCGCGCTCGATCACTTTCTTCTGCGCCGGTGACAGGCCGGGGTTGGGTGCGATCGTGAGCGTCACCCAACCATGCCAGTCCTGGTCCGTGCTGGAGGGCGCTTCGGCAGGTCCTTGCAGGCTGGCACCCGAGAGGCGGCCCAGCACATGGTCCTTGAATGCACCGTCCTCAGCATCGCGTGCGCGGGCGTGCCAGCGGAACCCGTCATAGCCAAGCGCATGCGGTTCAATCCGGCGCACGCGCCTGTGAACCGGCGGCAGCGAGTGACCTCTGGCCATCTTGCAAAGACAACGCGATGGCGGGCCGATCGGCGTCCTGATACCACGCCGATTCACAGGCTAGGTAGGCTCCGTGACGTCTCGTACCGATGCTACAACACGTGCGGCGCGCTCAGCGACAAGCTCAGCGAGGCGGTTCAGCGCCGGACGGTCAAAGTCCGCAGCGGAAATTCCTTCTGCAACAGCAGGAGCTGCCGCCGCAATTGTTCTTGCCAACTCCATCGCACGCCGCCTGACAAACGCGCCGCTGAAGCCGACCTCTTCGGCGAATTTCTGCCATGTCTTGGCGCGAACTTCGTCGAGCTTCCGGGCCTCTCCGAACTTCATTGCCATCCCAGTTGCGATGTTAGGATAAATGGCGGTGCACATGAGGTCATAGAGAGGCGCCAGTTCAGAGCCGCTCGATTTGTAGAGAAGGCTGTAGTTTTTGCCATGCGCGTCGGCGTTGCCGACGATGAGGTTGAAGAGGGCCGCATCGAGAAGCTTCAGCACCTGGGGAGCAGGGGTCGGGCACGCGTCGCGAACCAACCGGAATGACATCTTGAAGGTCGGACCTTCTTCTTTGGCGTACTTCTTTTCTGGAGCGATGCCGAGCGCCTGGCAGAAGTCCTCTTGATGCAGGCGCCGGTATCCACCTCCTGGTCCCAGCTGCCGATCGTAGCGCGATACGAGGAGAAATGTGCGTTCGCCAACGCGGCGCGGCTCGACAGGGGCGACGGTAAGGCCAGCCGCAGCCGCCAGCCGCATGGCGAAGGCTTCGTTCTCGGTGGAGTGAGGAAGGCTTGCGATGGAAGGCTTGAGAATGTGCGTCGAGGGTTGGCCAGGTGCTGTAAGGGCGATCCGTCCTTCGACCAGTACGACGGGCAGCTTTGCCTGCGCGCCAGCCAGCGAAACCCGGAGACCATCTTCGCCCGCAAGCAGCGGTCGTGTTAGCAGGGTTTCCAGAATTTTCGCGAGCGCATCATCGGTCAGTGGCTCACGCGCCGTCGCGCCATCATAGGCTGGCGGGGTTTCGCCTTCGGGCCAAAGTGTGAGCGCTCCGGCGACGTCCCCTCCCAAGGCATCGAGCAACCCGAAGTCGTTGCCTTTAGATAGGCCAAGCGCTCGAGCGGCGCCTTCTTTCTGCGTCTCTTCTGGAAGAAGCCCCGCGAAGAATGGGCGGGCCCCGCGCCGTTCAAATGTCGCCGTCTGCTTTGGCAATGAATGCGACAGGGCGGGGCGCTTCGGATCGGCGAGCCACGCTGCGCTGTAGGTGAAGCTCATGTTCCCATCGTCATCGATCGCCAATGCACCGGCGACGAGACCATCCCACCAGATCGAGAGGGCGGCTTTCATCGAACGGTGTCCAGCGCTGAGGGCGTCTCGACCAGGACCCGGCAGCCGAGGGCGTCGAGTACCGCCAGGGCCTTGCCGATTTGTGTCGTCGGCTTGCCTGCCTCAAGCTCGCCGATGAAGCGTACACCAACGCCTGCGGCGCCCGCGAGCTGGTCTTGGCGGAGCTTCAGGCTCTCCCTCGTGCGGCGAATGATTTTTCCGAGTTCAATTGGAGTCATGTTTGTCTTCCCGATCGGTAAGATCGCCGGAGCTTTTTCCTCATGCAAGCCCAATCTTACCGGTCGGGAATAATTGCTGCATTTTATACGTGAACTAGATCAAATCTTCCCGAGCGGGAATATTTTGATGCGTGCACACCGGCTGACGCATGAATCTTCCCGGTCGGGAAGGTAGCGCGCAATTGCTCGTGGTCTTTGGACGAGAAGCAGATGCGGGCACGCCGCAATGGTCGGAGGTCGACTTTCAGTTCGGGATGCTCCGGAAGGAAACCAGCAAGACCGGCGCGAAGGTTATCCCGCTAGCGCGCGCCGCCCTCCAGATCCTCGAGTGTGAATCGGCGTAGGGTTAGGGCGCCGATGGGCACGCTACTGGATTGATTTCACAACGATGGAAGGGGTCCCTCATCGGTGCCTGTTCACATGGTTGGGGTTCCGATAGGCGAGCCATACCGTTGGTTTGTTAGCGAGCTGAGGGAGCCTCTTCCGGCGCCTGCTCACAGACATTGGCGTGCAGGTCGGGGCACTGGGGTCGAGCGCACTCCACTTAAGCAAATTCGCCGGAGCTTCCGTCTTCTCGCCCCACCGGGAACAGGGCGAAGTTCGACGAAGCGTTCTATTACTAAGTGAAATTTAGTAAAACGACATATTGATAAACTTGATCTTGGTTTGAAAATATGCCATTAAACTAAGTGTGAATAAGCAAAATGACACAAAGCTGAACCGGCTCCGCCGCCTTCTGCCTGAGGGGCTGCTGGTGGATTCCGCATGGCTCACCGGGCAGGGCTATTCGACCGCGCTGCGCAGCCATTATGTGACCGCGGGTTTGCTCGAACAGCCCGCGCGACGCGTCTATCGCCAACCCAGGGGCGAAGTGCGCTGGGAGCAGGTCGTTGTCTCACTGCAGGCCCTGCTTGGTCATCGTCTCGTCGCTGGCGGCCGAACGGCGCTCGAGCTGCAGGGCTTCGCGCACTACCTCTCGCATTCAGTGCGCGAGGTGCAACTCTACGGGCCCGTTCGTCCGCCCTCATGGCTGGATGATCTGCGCGCCGGCGTTCGCTTCCGCTACCACAATAGCCGCCGGCTCTTTGCTGAAGATGATGTCGAAGCGTGGTTCGCATCTCTCTCCGGAGCAATCGCCGGAGCGGGCAGCGTCGTACCTCCCGAAAGCGATAACTTCCGCGCGCTACCCTGGGGACAATGGAACTGGCCTCTGACCCTGTCCACGCCGGAGCGCGCCATACTTGAACTCCTCGATGAACTCCCTGATCGGGAGACGTTTCATCAGGCTGACATGCTGATGGAAGGACTGAGCTCCCTCTCACCGCGCCGTCTTCAGCGCCTCCTCAAGGCTTGCACAAATGTGAAGGTGAAGCGGTTGTTTTTCTTCTTCGCTGACCGCCATCAGCACGCCTGGCTCAAACGGCTCGATGAGCCAGCCATCGACCTCGGCAGTGGCAACCGCGTGCTGGTCAAAGGCGGCCGACTGGACAAGCGCTATCGCATAACGGTGCCTGGGGACCTTGATGGCGTTTCGTGAGGGATATCAGAAGCAGGTTCAACTTCTCGTTCGCGCCTTGCCATACATCGCAGAAGAGAAGGACTTCGCGCTCAAGGGCGGAACGGCCATCAACCTGTTCGTGCGGAATTTTCCGCGCCTGTCGGTTGATATCGACCTGACCTTTCTGCCCGTCCTTCCCCGTGCCGGTTCCATCGCAGCAGTCAACGCCGGCATGGAGCGGATCGCTCAGCGCCTCCGGACAGGCATCGCTGGCGCCCACGTTCACGAGCACAAGACGCCAGAGGGCATTCTAACACGCCTCATCGTTCGTCAGGACGGCGTGCAGATAAAGATCGAAATCAATCCGGTCATGCGCGGCAGCGTCTACGATCCTGTCGTCATGCGCGTCGCCGAAAAGGTCGAAGCCGCGTTCGGCTATGCCGAGATCAGGGTTGTCTCACAGGCTGATCTCTATGCCGGCAAGCTGATGGCCGCACTGGATCGACAGCACCCGCGGGATTTGTTCGATGTCCGTGAGCTCCTCGCCAGCGAAGGGATAAGCGATGAACTGCGCCGTGCCTTCATCATCTATCTCATCAGCCATGACCGGCCGATGGCCGAAGTTCTGCGCGCGAACCTCAAGGAAATCGCAAACGAGTATGAGCGCGGCTTTGCCGGTATGACGCAGGAGGACGTGCCGCTCGAAGCGTTGCTTGCCGCCCGGCAGCAGATGATCGGCGCCATCATCGACGAAATGCCCGCGGATCACCGTGCCTTTCTCATTTCATTCGAACGCGGGACGCCAGACTGGAGCCTGCTCGGACTACCGGCCGCCAGGGACCTGCCAGCAGTCAAATGGCGCCAGCTCAATCTCGACAAGCTCACAGAGGACAAGCGCAGCGCCCTGGTCGCGCAGCTCGAAGAGGTTCTTGGCGGCCAGGCAACATACGGCCCTCCAGGGATGCGTGACGTCAGACAATGAAAATGCCCTCCCGCTGCACGACGCGGGTGTCCGGTGTCAGCAACCGTCAGACAGGTTGAGGTCTTTCACGAACGGAGGAATTCTGGATCATCGCAGCCCAAAGAGGCACACGAAGATGAGACAGAATTCCGGGCCGCAATCGGCCGAGAAGCATGTGAAGGAGATCCGCCGGCGGACGCGGCGGAAGTTCTGAGCAGAGGAGAAGATCCGGATCGTCCTTGCCGGACTACGCGGCGAGGCGTCGATCGCCGAGCTCTGCCGGCGGGAGGGGATTGCCGAAGGGCTCTACTACAGCTGGTCGAAGGAGTTCCTGTAAGCTGGCAAGCGCCGCCTTGCGGGCGACACGGCGCGCGAGACCTCCTCTGGCGAATTGAAGGATCTGCGCCACGAGATGAGCGCGCTCAAGGAGGCGGTCGCTGACCTCACCCTCGATGCCGAACACCCCGGCCACCGACATAATCTTGCGCCAGATGGTGTCGGTCGATCCACCCTCGAACCGGCTCCACCAAACCTTACCAATCAATGACGGGTTGGGGCTGGGACGAGGATTGCGGAATTTGCAATGAGACGACTTTTTGGACTGAGACTGTGAGTTCGAATCACGCTCTCTCCGATGGAGCTAGTCAATCGTCGCGTCGGCCATCGCGATAGCCATCCCGATACCCATCGGAATACTCGTCGTCGCGATCACGGTGACGATCATCATCGTCGTCCTCGTAGCCGTAATACGTGGTGGGGAAGGCGCAGTAGGAATAGCCGCCGCCGAACGGGTTCAGCTGGTAGCCAATCTGCTGGTAGGGGTATTGCGGATAGGATGTCGCCAGCGTATCGGCCACATGCTCGCGGTACATGCCGCCCGGGCAGGGCGCGTTCACCTGTGCGTCGAGTTCGTAAGCGGCCTGGTTCAGCCCTTCGGCAAAGAGGGCGAGGTCATCGGTGGTGCAGGCACCAGCCGCAAGCAATGGCGCGATCAACAGCTTACGTTTCAAAGGCGAAGCTCCCCAGCTTTCTCACTCGCGCTAACTGACACAGGCATTCTCGGCGAAATCGTGGCGAAAAACTTGGCGTGCTGGTCAATCGCGAAAGCCGGCGCAACAGAACTGCCAGGTTGACTTGCAACTCGGCTACTCTTCGCGACGAATGGTGCGCGGGACCAGTCGCTGCGCGAGACCCTCGATGAGTAGCAGAGCCTGGCGCGCATCTATCGGCTTGTGGATTACGAAGCTGGCCCCAGCTGCAAGCAGCCTTTCGCGGGCGGCCGGAGACTGGTCAGATGTACAGGCGAGGATCGCCATACCCGACAGGGACGGATCGGTCTGCTCCCGCAGCCAGATAGCAAAGTGCGAGCCTGTCTCTTGTGGGTCGGCCAGGTGCTCATCGATGACAACCACGTCGACATTGTGATTTCCAATCAGCGTTTTCGCTGAGCCGAGATCGCGCGCGCCGATATACTCCAAGCCTGCCGCAGCCAGCAGCGCGCTCCAAATGCCCTGAATGCGCTCGTGATCGTCAAGAACGAGAACAGTTACGCCTTCGGTTGATCTGTCCACGGACTCAATCTTCCACTGTGGGTATGACCGTCTCGCTTATCCGCACCAGATCTGGCTGCGGCGAACGTGCTACGTCTTCAATTTCTTCTTGGACCTGTTGGGGCATCACCGACAGGGCGCGATAACATCGTCCAGACATGCGTTACTCTTCTCGTTCAACCTGCGGGCGCGCGATTGTTTCTGGGAGGAAGCGTCCGAGCCAACATCGGGCTGCTCCCCAATGCGGTCGTTGCCCGGCAGCGTTGAACAGAGCAGTTTTGCGAGAACTCTACCCTGAGTGTTCCCTAGAGCCGGTCAATCGAACTCCGATCCGGAGATGAAGACTGCAGCCATCCCGGCGGTGACGATTTGCTTACTCGTCGCCCCCGCAACGCCTGGAGACTTCAGGTGACTGAAGTACCGTGCCCCGCATCCCATATCTCCACGTTTGTCCCGGCCGATATCTCGGCGCGCAGACTGATTTCGCAAGCGAATGATATTCCGTAGAATCAGGACCGATTGGTCATGTCTCTAGCGGAGGCGCAAAAGCTTGGCACCAACGCCACGATTTCGAACGCATGACGCTCCGGCAACTCAGACTTTTGACTATGCCGTTCGGCTCGCGCTGACCTGCCTGTGTAGTTTCGGACCAAACACAGCGCGTCAATGACCGCCTCTGGGCGGGTCCTGCCGCAACGCAGCGTCATCGTCGCATGACTGAAGTGGATCGACCCTGACGGATCGCCACTTTTAGCGCCCGGGCGAGCTGTGGCTGTGAACGGGCACCGATGACTGACCCCTCCCAACGTCGCTCAATCAACCTGGTAGCGCGCCGATCGACGTCCGGACCCCGCGCCCTTTCACAGGCGAGGGGTCTACCCGAATAGCTCGTTTAGGTACGCAGCCAATCGCACACCGGCCTGGGCGAGTCGCCGGTCGATGGTAGGGTTATGCTGGTAGGCATAGGACCACGAGAGCTGGTCGCCTGCGGGATAAATCGTATCGCGAATGGCCGCGCTTTCCGCAATCCACGCGCGCGGATCGGGCGTCGCCCATTCCTGCTGTTCGACCGGCGTGATGAGACGCCGCAGAAACGACGCGTACTCGGTGAAGGACAGCTGGCGACGGTCGATCAACCCTGAATCCCAGACGGCGTGCAGATTGGTCTGTTCGCGGAATAGCGTGACTCGAACATCATTGCCGCCCTTGTCGGCACCGTTTCCGGCGTGAAGCGGTTGGTGCAAATCGCCGATGATGTGAAGTGTGAAGCGAAGCGCCAACTGCTTGTCGGCCAGAGCCGCCCTCGGATCCTTGAGAGTCTCCCGGAACTTGCGGAGCGCAGTTACTGCGTCTCCCTCGGGAGGAGCGACAACATCGGCGTAGAACTTACCGGGCGGTACGGTGACATAGTGCCATGGGTTGGCTGTACTCTGCCAGAACGGGTCAGGGCTCGAACGCATCTCGTCGGCCCACGTGGACGCCTCGGCCAACGTTTCCGAACCCAGAATCTCGCGGATCGCGCGCGCTGTTGTCGATGTCAGGAGAGGTTCCGCAATCGCGCCGGTGACCCGGTGACCAATCTGGCCCCACGCAAACGCGGGCGAGGGGACCAGCAAAACCAACAGAATGGCGAGGACCGTGCGCATAGATTGCCTCCTTTGGACATCAGCGAGTGAAATGCCATTGAGACAGCGTGACGGAAAGAGCGGCCGCCGGTGTCGGCAGAAACCTGGATGTGAACAGCCGTGTAGTTTGAGTGTCGAGCAGCACGACAATTTGCGCTTCGGCTAATCCGGGCCCCAATTCGGTCATCCGCCCCACTGTCGCACTGCCGGCGTTATGGCAGCTAGGCAAAGCGCAAAAAACACAACGCCCTTAACTGCAAACCACCGCCACGGGACGGGATGAACGCCGTCGGGATTGCTCCACCCACCCGGAAAATCTTCGTCAATCACGACGAGATGGCCGAGAAACACCCCTCCCGAGAAGCCGATAGCCATGAAAATGTAGGGTACCGAGAAAGCAGCGGATAGCAGGAGGGTGATCGCCAACGCACCCGCGCCAAGCAGCGCAACTCGACTGATGATAGATGCGGTCATCGGTTCAATTCTGACAGATGCTGGATAGGGCCGCAATTGTCCGACCTTGTTGTCGGTGGGGTGCGGTTCATGACAGGGTCGCGGTTATTGGAGGAGTTGGCTTCATGAGACCACAACGGCACCGTGGCACCACGGCGCGTGCACCCCAACGAAATCTGGCTGGCGCCGCGATGAGCGCTGTAACTTTCTGTCGGTGGATCTTTCTTGCCTGTCTGCTGGCGACTGGCGCCGCGCTGGCGCAGCCCGCCGCGTTCGCTCAGCGTTACAGTCCCGCGCCGGCGAGCGCCGACGGCATCGGCAAGCGCTACATGGGGCGCGAGATCGCTGCGGTGATGGGATGGCAAGGCGCAGCATGGCTCGAGCGGGAGGAACGTGAGCGCGAAGAGCGCACCGACCTGTTGCTGACCGCTCTGGCGCTGCGCCCCGGCATGGTGGTGGCCGACATCGGGGCCGGCACCGGCTACCTGTCGCGGCGCATGGCGCCGACCGTGATGCCGGGCGGCAAGGTCTGGGCTGTCGATGTGCAGCCGGAAATGATCAGCCTGCTTCAGGCCAGCGCCAAGAGCAGTGGCCTGACGCAGATCGAGGCGCGGCTGAGCTCGGTCGATGACGTCAAGCTGCCCGCCGCTTCGGTGGACCTGGCAGTCATGGTCGACGTCTATCACGAGCTGGCTTACCCCTACGAGGTGATGGCCAGCGTGCTGAAGGCCCTCAAGCCCGGCGGCCGCGTCGTCTTCATCGAGTACAAGGCCGAGGATCCCCGCGTGCCCATCAAGCCGGTGCACAAGATGAGCGAGGCGCAGATCAAGCGCGAGGCCGCTTTCTTCCCGCTGGAGTGGGAACGCACTGTGAGCACGCTGCCCTGGCAGCATGTGGTCGTGTTCCGCAAAGGGGGCTGAAGGCGCGGTGACCTGCGCTAGGATTTTCGGACTGGGCGCAGCGCGTCAATCATGGTCTTTGAGCGATCTGCCGCCCGTCCGACCGGGCGAGCCGGAACAGCGATTGTTGCGCGCGCCTGCCATCGGTAACAATGTAGTGGCGCGTGCCGATAAGCGCGGCGAGAGCCGGGCGATCCGCCGAGGGTCGTACCGAGACGTACGAGAAGGGGAACAAGGATGAGCGGACAGCCGGTAGTGGCCGACAAGGGGCCGAAGCCAATCGAAGTGGAAGCGGGCAAGACGTATTATTGGTGCGCCTGCGGCAAGTCCACAAATCAGCCATTCTGCAATGGCGCGCATAAGGACACGTCCTTCACGCCGATGGCCTGGACGGCAGAAGAAACGAAGACGGTGTATTTCTGCCAATGCAAGCACACGGGCAGAGCGCCGCTCTGCGATGGCTCGCACAACAACTTGTAATCTGCCGACGCGCCGAGCGTCGGCCGGTTGTCGAGTCGGGCTGGTTCTGGGCGACATCCGTTCTGATTGCGCGAGTGGCGCTCACTGACGGCTTTGGAGCGACCTTGCCGTCCGTAACCTTGCTCTGCTCGGGCAGGACCGGGGCCCGGAACGGACGCTCGCGATGTGCTCGGTTCGAAAATTTTGGGGCAGGTCACGGTCGATACCGGAAGATAGGAAAACCCAACCTCGCCCAAGCGCTTCGAGCGCGAACTCTTGATCGGGACCCATCCTCGCGGAAGGCATTATGGCCAGCGGTCATTCGTGCCGCACCAACAGGTCGAACACATGGCCGCACCGACCAGCTTTGTAAGACTTCAGTTTGCACTTGCCAAAGGAGGGCCGTCCACA
>Ga0114980_10002981_pt1 | contig 11764 bp, 9 predicted proteins | sample S_140806_EF_Meta_FD_87018 | JGI IMG/M metagenome (GOLD analysis project Ga0114980, IMG submission 87018) | Freshwater microbial communities from Lake Simoncouche, Canada to study carbon cycling - S_140806_EF_MetaG | ecosystem: Environmental > Aquatic > Freshwater > Lake | place: Lake...
AATGGGTGAACCATCACATCAAACACCTTGGACCACTCAGCGTCTTGCACCTCGGTGGCCAGCGTGGAGGGCGCAATCATGGCCAAATTGGCGACCAAGACATCGATATGCCCATGGCTTTGCACCAGTTCGCGTGGGGCATCAGGGTGGTGCAGCTCTCTGCTGTCGGCCAACACAGTCGCACCATGCGATGAAAGCACTTGGCATAAAGCCGGGCCCATGAAATCTTCAGCTTGGGTGACCACGATTCTCAAACCCTGCAACAAGCCACGCATAGACAGCACCTACTCGGGTAAATCGTCTTCAGGGTCTTCATCCACCAAAGGGATGAGGTCTGGCTTGGGGGTACGCTTGCCGTGCTTGGCCAAAATTTCAATGTAAACAGACGTGGCCTGTGCTTTGGCCAGTGCGTCAATCGCCGCAATCAGGGCAGACAAATGAACCACTTCGGCATCCGCCGCTTGCAAGCCGCACTTGCAGTCAAAGTCCCAAAAATCGATACCTTCAGGTAAATCTCGCCTGCGCTCACGCTTGAGGTATTTACGCACCTCGTGTTTCACCGAATCAAGTACCCGATCAGGGTGGCGGCCATCTATCTGCAGTGGGAAATTTTTTCGCATGGTCAGATTATGCGGCCCGCGCTCCTAAGCGCCACAGCGACGTCACCTCTTGCGATCGAGCCGTGTGCAATGCGTCTTCACTGTCTTGAACCTTGGCGTGGCGTGGCCGAATGTCCTCTCGCCCAAGGACCTGCAGGCCCCCCGCTTCTATCCATTGCAGCAACTGCTCGCGAGAGCGCAGTTGCAGATGCTCAGCCAAATCTGACACAACCAACCAAGCTTCGCCGCCTGGGGACAAATGCGCCGCGACACCCGACAAAAAAGTACGCAACATCCGACTGTCGGGGTCATAGATGGCTTGCTCCAACAGTGACGTGGCTTTGCCCGGCAACCAAGGCGGGTTACACACAATCAAATTGGCTTGGCCCTGGGGAAACACATCGGTCATTTGAAACTGCGCCCTTGAGGACAAATCCAATCGCTGCAAATTTTCTTTCGCACACTGCAAGGCGACTTCGCTGCTGTCGGTAGCGATAACGTGTTTCACGCCGCGCATCAGCAACAAAGCCGTAATCACACCCGTGCCAGTTCCTATGTCAAAAGCCAGTTCAGTCGAAGGCATAGGTGTTTTGGCAATCAGATCAAGGTATTCACTTCGCACGGGAGAAAATACCCCATAACGCGGATGAATGAAAAAACCGTCTTCGCTAAACACATTGACAGCAATGCCTTTGCGCTGCCACTCATAGGCGCTCATGACACCCAACAATTCGCGCAAAGACAGCACCCGCGCTTGGCCCCTTGCCTCGCCCCAAGCACTGCGCAAAGCGTCGCCTACATCAGGCGCACGACGCAAATCAATGCGGTAGTCGCCCTCAACTTGCAATAGCAACATGGACAAAATTCGCGAACGCTGTGCCTGCGCCATGCGGTACGCATGAAAAGCTTGAGGCATAGCAAGACTGCTTGACTTCGCCATGGATGTGGAACTGACGCGACGCGTCATAGCTTGTAGCAATTGACGCGCTTGCTGAAAGTCCCCTTGCCAAAACAGGGCCGTTCCCGCACAGGCCAAGCGGTACGCCGTGTCAGCGCTGCAGCTGTCATTGACCATTTCGATGCGCTTGGGAACTGAAGCACCACTGGCTGAATACCAGCGGTCTTGCAATGCATTCATATCGGTTTCAATTACCAAGGTAAGCGCCGCCCCCAGGGGTATGGATTTCAAACACATCCCCGACTTGCATTTGCACTTGGTCAATGTGCCCAAGTATCAGCACCTCACCATTGGCCCTGACGACACGGTTCACGCCAGCCAAGCCAGCCAACCCACCTGCCAATCCAAACGCGGGGTAAGTACGACCGTTGGACAAAATACCTGCCGTCATGGGTTCCAAAAACTCAATACGACGAATACCGCCAGAGCCTCCTGCAAACTTTCCTTGACCGCCTGATCCTTCGCGCAAACTGTAGGAGAGCAAACGCACGGGAAAGCGAAACTCCAACACTTCAGGATCTGTCAAACGAGAATTCGTCATATGGGTTTGCACCACATCGGTTCCCTTGAAACCGCCCACCACCTCACCACTGCTGTTGAACACGGGCCCAGCGCCACTTCCGCCTGAAATGGTTTCGTAGTATTGGTAAGTGGCATTTCCAAACGTGAAATTGTTCATGGTGGGTTGACTGCCCGCCATCACACCCAAGGCACCATACAAGGCATTGGTGATGCAAGTGGAGGTCTCGACATTGCCAGCTACCACCGAGGCAGGCGGCAAGGGGTTGAGCATGGAACCTTCTGGGATGATGACCTGAATAGGCTTTAAACATCCTGAATTCAAAGGGATATCGTCTTCCACCAAGGTGCGAAACACATACAACACGGCCGCCATGCAAACGGCACGGGGCGCATTGAAGTTATTACTTTGTTGTGCTGAAGTGCCAGTGAAGTCCACCACCGCACTTCGCGCTTGGGCATCAATCCTAACGCTGACCTTGATACAAGCGCCGTTGTCTAGGGGAAAGTCAAAGCTGTGGCGGGTCACGTCCCCAAAACGTTTTGCCAAGCGGGTAATGGCCCGTCTGACAGACTCTTCGGCGTTGTCTTGTACATGCTGCATATAGGCTTGAACAGAGGGCAAACCGTAATGCGCGACCATGCGGCGCAACTCATGCGCCCCTTTTTCATTTGCTGCGATTTGCGCTTTCAAGTCTGCGATGTTTTGCGCAGGATTGCGACTGGGGTGGGCCCCACTTTGCAGCAACGCCAACATGGGCGCTTCACGCAGCAAACCCTTTTCCACCAATTTGAAATTTTGGATTTGCACACCCTCTTCATCGATGGTGGTGGAAAACGGTGGCATAGAGCCTGGTGAGACACCGCCAATGTCTGCATGGTGGCCGCGAGAACCCACATAAAAATCGGGCTCAAGCGCATCGCCCAAGTAAACCGGCGTGATGACGGTCACATCGGGCAGGTGTGTTCCACCATGGTAAGGGTCGTTCAACACATACACATCACCGGCTTGCATACGACCTGCGTTGTCACGAATAACCGTCTTGATGCTCTCGCCCATGGAGCCCAGATGCACAGGCATGTGGGGGGCATTAGCAATCAGCTCGCCTTGTTGATTGAAGATGGCGCATGAAAAATCGAGACGCTCTTTGATGTTCACCGAGTGCGCTGTGTTTTGCAACTGCAAGCCCATTTGTTCGGCGATGTTCATGAAGAGGTTGTTAAAGACCTCTAATTGAATTGGGTCCACCGACGTGCCAGCGGCATGTAATGCTTTGCGTGCAGCGATGCGCTGCAATACCAAGTGGTTCAGAGCCGTCAACTTGGCTTGCCAGCCGGGTTCAATCACCGTGGTGGCATGTCGCTCAACAACCACCGCCGGGCCAACCACGCTGTCGCCGGCTTGCATGTCTTCTCGGCGAATCAAGGCCGCTTCTTGCCAAGCGCCCTGCAAATACATTTTCGTCTGCGTGTGAGGCTGCATATCTCGCAAAGGCGCCTGAGTGTGAACAGTTTCAGGCGTTTGCTCGCCTGCCAGTATCACTTCCACCGACACCGCCTCAACCACCAAGGCCTTATCTGGCATGACAAAAGCAAAGCGGCGCAAATACGCGGCCTCAAACGCCGCCTTCACCTCGGCCACGCTCCCCATGGCAACCACCAAAGGTGAATCACTGCCTGCATAGCGCAGATGCACCCGCTCATGGGTTTGCAAGTCACCACCGTCTGTGATTTGGGAACGCAAAGTTGTTTGGGCTTGCAAGGACAGATGGGTCAAAGTAGCTTGTAATTGAGGCCACACAGATGCATCCAAGGTCTGCTCGATGGCTTGCTCTTTGATCAGACTCTGCGATGCTAGGCCAATGCCATAGGCCGACAACACACCCGCCATGGGATGGATCAAAATCTTCGACATTCCCAGTGCATCAGCCACAGCGCAAGCGTGCTGCCCCCCTGCACCACCAAAACATTGCAAGGTATAGCCGGTGACGTCATAACCCCTGGCCACCGAAATTTTTTGTACAGCATGCGCCATTTGTTGCACAGCGATATGCACAAAGCCTTCGGCAACTTCTTCGGGTGTTTTTTTTGATAACTGGGCAAGATGTGCGAAGCCTTGTTCCACCACTTGCACATCCAAAGTTTGATTACCCTCAGGACCAAACACGGCCGGAAAATAGGCGGCCTGCAATTTGCCCAACTGTAGATTCGCATCCGTGACCGTCAAGGGTCCGCCACGCCGGTAGCAAGCGGGACCTGGGTCTGCACCCGCGCTTTGCGGTCCCACCCGAAAACGCGAGCCGTCAAATTGCAACAGCGACCCGCCACCCGCAGCCACGGTGTGTATGTGCAACATGGGGGCGCGCAAGCGTACGCCCGCCACCTGGGTATCGAACTCTCTTTCCAGTTCACCCGCGTAATGGCTGACATCGGTAGACGTGCCGCCCATGTCGAAACCAATGACACGCACCTTGCCTTCCAATCCATCCCCATGGGCAAAGGCTTCTTCAGCAGTTCTTGCCATGCCCACGATGCCACCAGCAGGTCCAGACAGAATCGCATCTTTGCCTTGGAAGGCTTGCGCGTCTACCAAGCCACCAGAAGATTGCATGAACAGCAGCGGCACCCCTGGCAGCTGCTGTGCCAACTGGTCCACATAGCGACGCAATATGGGCGACAAATACGCATCGACCACAGTGGTGTCACCACGGCTGACCATCTTCATGAGTGGGCTGGTTTGGTGCGAAGTACTGATTTGGGTGAAACCAAGGTCCTTGGCCAAAGCTGCGGCTTGTTGTTCATGCTCGCTGTAACGGTAGCCGTGCAAAAACACCATCGCTACAGAACGCAAGCCCCTGTCATAGGCGGCAGACAAACCCAAGCGCAGCGCCGCTTGGTCCAGCAATTGAACCACCTCACCATGCGCCCCCATACGTTCATCAGCCTCTAAGACTTCGCTGTAAAGCATCTCGGGCAAGACAATATGTCGGTCAAATAAGCGAGGGCGGTTTTGGTAGGCAATGCGAAGCACATCACGAAAACCTCGGGTGGTGACCAAAAGCGTGGGCTCACCTTTTCGCTCAAGCAAAGCATTGGTGGCAACCGTAGTGCCCATGCGCACACAAGCAATGCGCTCTGCCGGCAGCGCTTCGTGAGCTTGCAATTCCAGCAACTCCCGAATCCCTTGAACTGCTGCATCAGCGTATAGCTGAGGGTTTTGGCTCAGCAGTTTGTGGGTGTGCAATTTCCCCAAAGGATCTCGCGCCACGATGTCAGTGAAGGTGCCGCCACGGTCAATCCAAAATTGCCAGCGCTGATCAGCTTGATTAACTTGCATATGGAAAATTAAACCACGCTTTGCCTGCGACGGTTTGGCTCACCTCCACATGGATTGATAATGCGGCATTTGTATCCCTCAAACACCTTATGAGTGCTGTCATCGCCATTTGTATCGGAGCCTGTGCTGGGGCTTTGGCTCGCTGGCAACTTGGGCTTTTGTTCAATGTTGGCGGCACACTGCCTTGGGGAACGCTTTACGCTAACTTGATTGGCGGCTACCTTATTGGTGTGTGCGTCGCGGTGTTTCAAGCTTTGCCCGACCTAGACCCTGCATGGCGACTTCTATTGATCACGGGTTTCTTGGGTGCGCTCACCACCTTTTCTTCTTTCAGTGCCGAGGTGGTTGCCATGCTGATGCAGTCGCGTTTTGTGTTGGCATTGATGACCGCAGGTTTGCACTTGCTTGGCTCTTTGCTCTTGACGCTTGCCGGCATCAAGACGGTGGGTTTGCTGCTGTCTCGGTAAGCCCTCTGTCAGCCACGTCACACACAGTGAGCACCTCATGAACACAACAGTTAGCACCCTAGACAGACTTGCCTTGCTTGAGCAAGACAGGCTTGCCGTGTTGTTCAATGGCGAGCCAGCCTCCGCCACACTGCCCGAGTGGATCTCCCACAGCTGGCGTCGCTGCCTCAGCAATGGATTGCACCCTGACTACAGCGTGGCTTTTGATGCGGTCTCGGCTGCACACATTACCCGCACACTCGATCTTCAACACGATTTTGTTCAAGCGGCGCAGCCCGAAATCGAACGCTTGTGCCGTGCCATCGCAGGAACCTCTTTTTTCGCTTTGCTAACAGACGCCAAAGGCGTGGTCTTGGATGTGGGCGGCAGCATCAATCGCCACGACAAACGTGTCGAAGCGATTGCGCGTGTCGGTGTGGACTTGTCCGAAGAGTCGGTGGGTACCACCGCCATCAGCGCCGCCTTGACAGAGCTGCGGCCTGTTTGGCTGCACCGTGGCGAGCATTTTTTCCGCGACACCTCTATCTACAGCTGCGCTGGCGCACCCATTTGGGGGCCGCAAGGCAACTGTATCGGCATGCTTGACCTCACGGGCATCAACAGTCCAGAGCGTCCCGAACTGATGCACTTGGCAGCCCTGTCAGCTCGCACCATCGGCAATGCCTTGTTGCTTCGCCAAGCACATGATTTGTTGTTGCGTTTGAACTGGCCTGGCCGTTTGATGGGTGACGATAACGATGGTTTGGTCTTGCTTAGTAGCGAAGGTGAAGTACTTGGTGCCAATATCGCCGCACGTGAAATGCTGAACCTTTTCCCCAACGCGGGAAAACCCTTGCATGCCAGTGACGTCTTTGCCTTGCCTTGGACCCTGTTGTTTGACGCTGCCTCCAAAGACCATTATTTGGATGTGCCCTTATGGAGTGGCCTGCACCTGCAAGCAAGGGCATTTATTGAAAAAAACTGTGAACAAGCCCCGTACATCGACACCACAGGTCCCTTGCAGCAATTGCAGTCGGCCATGATTCGCAAAGCCATCGATTTATCCCGTGGGAATGTTTCTCAAACGGCCAAAGCCCTTGGTATCAGTCGGGCGACGCTGTACCGCAAGCTGTCACGAACGGGTCCCAAGCACTGATTCATTACACCTACAATCGCCCATCAATTTTCGGGAGGCAGCCATGGGCGCACTATTGGGTTTTTCAAACGGCGTAGACCGTCTGAACACATGGTTAAACAAATATGTCATTTGGTTGATACTGATTGCGACACTGGTCAGCGCAGTCAACGCCTTGGTGCGAAAAATATTCAACACCAGCTCCAACGCGTTCTTGGAAATCCAGTGGTATTTTTTCGCAGCCTCTTTTTTACTCGCGGCTGCCTACACCTTGCTCAACAACGATCACGTGAAAATCGACGTGATTTATTCGAGGTTTTCACGCCGTACCCAAACACAAATCGATATCTTTGGTTTTGTGGTGTTTTTACTGCCCATGTGTACTGCCATTTTGTGGTTTGGCATCCCTTTCTTCGTCAAAGGCTTTGTCAGCAATGAAATGTCTTCCAATGCAGGCGGCTTGATCCGCTGGCCGGTCTACGCCATGCTGCCCTTGGGTTTTGGTCTGCTGTGGTTGCAAGGTGTGTCGGAGCTCATCAAGCGTGTCGCGTTTTTGCAAGGCTTGATTGAAGACCCCACCTTGAAAAAAGACGAGAAAAGCGCGGAGGAGCTGCTGGCAGAAGAAATCCGCAAGTTGGCTGAAGCCAAAGCCCAACAACCAGCCTGAGACAAAGAGAAACACCATGGAATTTTTTATTAACAACTTAGCGCCCATCATGTTTTTGGGGCTGATCTTTTTCTTGTTGCTGGGCTTCCCCGTTGCCTTCAGTTTGGGTGCTTGTGGTTTGTTCTTTGGCTTCATCGGTATTGAACTCGGCGTACTTCCCGAACCCTTGCTGCAAGCCCTGCCTTTGCGCATCTTCGGCATCATGCAAAACGACACCTTGCTGGCCATTCCCTTCTTTACCTTGATGGGGCTGATTCTTGAGCGAAGCGGCATGGCCGAAGACTTGCTCGACACCATTGGTCAGTTGTTTGGCCCCATTCGTGGCGGTTTGGCATTTGCCGTGATTTTTGTCGGCACTTTGCTGGCGGCGACCACCGGTGTGGTGGCGGCCTCGGTGATCTCCATGGGCCTCATTTCCCTGCCCATCATGCTGCGCTACGGCTATGACCGCCGCTTGGCGTCTGGCGTGATTGCAGCCTCGGGTACTTTGGCGCAAATCATCCCCCCCTCCTTGGTGCTCATCATCTTGGCTGACCAATTGGGCCGCAGCGTGGGCGAGATGTACAAAGGTGCTTTCATCCCTGGCTTCATGCTCGCGGGTATGTATGTGGCCTATGTGATCTTGATCGCTATCTTTAAACCCACATGGGTGCCGGCACTTCCATTGGAAGCCAGAACCATCCGTGAAGACAACGGTCAGTCGGGTTTGTTGTCTTTGCTGTTTCTCACCATCGTCAGTGCAGGGTCCGCTGTTACCCTTGGACAAAATTACGGTGCAGTTGTCTCTTACTTCAAAGGCGTGGCAGTACCCAATCCGCCCACGGATGAAACCATCGTGGTGTCATTGTGCGCCGGTGTTTTGCTGGCCTTTGTGTTGGCAGTGTTGAATAAAAACCTTCGCTTGGGTCTGCTTTCGCGCATGGCAGAGCGTGTCACTTTTGTATTGATTCCACCGTTGTTGTTGATCTTCTTGGTGTTGGGCACGATCTTCTTGGGCATTGCCACGCCCACCGAAGGCGGCGCCATGGGTGCCTTGGGTGCCATCATCATGGCGGTATCTCGTGGCCGCCTCAGCTGGCTGTTGCTGCGCCAAGCCATGACCTCCACCACCAAACTGGCCAGCTTTGTGGTGTTCATTTTGATTGGCTCGACCTGCTTTAGCTTGGTGTTCCAAGGTGTGGATGGACACAAATGGGTGGAGCATCTTCTGGGCGACTTGCCTGGCGGTCAACTCGGCTTTCTGATCGTTGTCAATATTTTGATATTTGTATTGGCCTTCTTTCTCGACTTTTTCGAGCTGGCTTTTATTGTGGTGCCCTTGCTGGGCCCCGTCGCAGATAAGCTGGGCATCGACTTGATCTGGTTTGGTGTGTTGCTTGCTGTGAATATGCAAACCTCGTTCATGCATCCGCCGTTTGGTTTTGCCCTGTTCTACTTGCGTAGCGTTGCCCCCTTGAAGGCCTACTTTGACAAGCCCACGCAAAAAACCATTGAGCCTGTCACCACCGGTCAAATCTACTGGGGTGCTGTGCCCTTTGTGGTGATTCAAATCATCATGGTGGGCCTCATCATCGCCTTCCCAGGCATCGTCTCCAGCGGTTTGGACAAGGAAGAAACCTTGAACATGGAGCAGGTGCAAAACGAGATGATGAACGCCACACAAGCTGATGCTGATGCCAACGCCATACACGCACCACCAACCGAAGGGGGCGAAGCACCAGCTGACGACCCCATGAAGATGATGCAAGACGCGATGGAAAAAGACGCGGCCCAAAAGCCCTGAACGGTGCTTAAGCCCCCGCCATGAAAAAAGCCCCTGACGGGGCTTTTTTTATACCTTGCCTAAGTAATCTCGCTTACCTATCTCAATGCCGTTGTGCCTGAGGATGGTGTAGACCGTTGTGACATGGAAATAAATATTGGGCATGGCGTGGTTAAGTAAAAACTGCATGCCTTTGTAGTGAGTCTCCACGTCGCCACGCTTGGTGACAATGTCTTTGTCTTCGGTGCCGTCGATTTGCTCGGGGCCAAAGCCATTGATAAATGCCATGGTTTTGGCAATGCGTTGCTTCAGGTCAGCAAAGCTCACTTCATTGTCTTCATAAGCAGGTATGTCCACCCCCGCCAAACGTGCCACCACACCTTTGGCAGTATCGCAAGCGATCTGCACCTGCCGCGTCATGGGAAGCATATCGGGGTAAAGACGAAACTGCGTCAAAGCAGCCTCATTCCATTTCTTACTTTCTATATGTACCAAGGCCTTGTCCAACAGGTGGTCTAAATTCGTCAGCATATTGAGTATGCGTGGCACACTGGCCTGGTACATAGAGATAGTCATGGAATCCTTTTAGAGTTTGACGCTTTGCATATATCGATCGAATGACGCTTCAGCAAAACGGAACCAGAGGTTTTGCTCGCGACGGAAAGCAGAATAGTCAGCGTAGACTTTTTTCCAGTTGGGGTTTTTGGCGCTGAGTTCATCGTACAAAGCCATGGACTCTTTGAAGCCAGTGTCCATCACGTCTTTGGGGAAGGGCAATACCTTGGTTTTGCTGGCAACCAATTGCTTCAAAGCGACAGGGTTGCGTGCATCGTATTTGGCTTGGCATTCCACATGGGCAAAGGCGGCGGCGCATTCGACGATAGCCTTGTTTTCAGCAGACAAGCTGTTGTAAGCCTTGTCGTTGATGAAGATATCCAACTGCGGACCGCCCTCCCACCAACCAGGGTAGTAATAAAACGGCGCCACCTTGTTGAAGCCCAATTTTTGGTCGTCATAGGGTCCGATCCACTCGGCTGCATCGATCGTGCCTTTTTCGAGGGATTGGTAAATCTCGCCGCCAGGGATGTTTTGCGGCACACCGCCCATGCGCTCAATGACTTTGCCAGCAAAGCCACCCACACGGAATTTCAAACCCTTGATATCAGCGACAGATTTGATTTCCTTGCGGTACCAACCGCCCATTTGAACGCCTGTGTTGCCACCAGGGAAATTGATGATGTTGTATTGCTTGTAAAACTCACGCATGAGCTTTAAGCCATTGCCTTGGAACATCCACGAGGACATTTGTCGGCTGTTCAAACCAAAAGGAATGGTGCATCCCAAGGCAAAGGTTTCATCCTTGCCGAAAAAATAATAGGGCGCGGTATGCGCTACTTCTACAGTGCCGTTTTGCACACCATCAACGACGCCAAACGGAGGCATGAGTTCACCAGCTGCGTGGGAAGAAATAACAAACTTGCCGCCGCTCAATTCACCGACCTTTTTCACAAAGGTTTCAGCGGCACCGTAAATGGTGTCAAGCGACTTGGGAAAGCTTGAGGCCAAGCGCCACCGAATAGCAGCTTGGGCGTGTACGGAAGGTGCAGTGCCAGCGGCCAGCACACCCAAAATACCCGCGTTTTTAAGAGCAGAACGACGATCCATGCTTGTGTCTCCAAAGAGTGAATAGTTTGCGGGCGAGTGTATCAGCCCACCAGTTTCAAACTTGGATTTCCTGATGCATCTGCGGGTTTTAGAAATTGCGCAAAGCGTTGCTGAATGGAAGCTTCAATGCCCTTTGCATCCAATCCTAAAGAGGAAAGAATTTTTTGTGGGTCGCCATGCTCGGTGAACACATCGGGCACCCCTAAACGAAGCACGGAAATGTTGATGCCTGCATCTTGTAAAGCCTCAAGGACAGCTGAACCAGCACCGCCCATGAGCGCACCTTCTTCAACAGTGACCAAGGCCTCATGGCTGGCGGCCATACGCAGCAGCAACTCGGTGTCCAAGGGCTTGGCCCAGCGCATATTGGCCACGCTGGCATTCAGGTTCTCTGCCGCTGACAAGGCTGGATACAACATGGTGCCAAAGGCCAAAATCGCCACGCCCTTGCCTTGGCGACGCATTTCCCCTTTGCCAAATGGCAGTGTGGGTAACCCAGCGCTCATGGGTGTGCCCACTCCCGAGCCGCGAGGGTAGCGGACCGCCACGGTGTGGTCTTGTGCATGAGCGGTGCTGAGCAACATGCGGCATTCGTTTTCGTCCGCAGGGCAAGCGATGCTGACCTGTGGAATGCAGCGCAGAAAAGGAATGTCGTATACGCCCGCATGGGTGGGAC
>Ga0114980_10002983_pt1 | contig 11762 bp, 10 predicted proteins | sample S_140806_EF_Meta_FD_87018 | JGI IMG/M metagenome (GOLD analysis project Ga0114980, IMG submission 87018) | Freshwater microbial communities from Lake Simoncouche, Canada to study carbon cycling - S_140806_EF_MetaG | ecosystem: Environmental > Aquatic > Freshwater > Lake | place: Lake...
CAGGCTTTCGCCCATTGCGCAAGATTCCCCACTGCTGCCTCCCGTAGGAGTTTGGGCCGTGTCTCAGTCCCAATGTGGCTGATCATCCTCTCAGACCAGCTATGGATCGCAGGCTTGGTGAGCCTTTACCTCACCAACTACCTAATCCAACGCGGGCCGCTCCAATGGCAATAAATCTTTCCCCCGAAGGGCTTATCCGGTATTAGCACAAGTTTCCCTGTGTTGTTCCGAACCAAAGGGCACGTTCCCACGTGTTACTCACCCGTCCGCCACTAACCCCGAAGGGTCCGTTCGACTTGCATGTGTTAGGCCTGCCGCCAGCGTTCGCTCTGAGCCAGGATCAAACTCTCAGGTTGAGTTGACTTCTGACCTAAGCAGATCGGATCGAAATCCGATTTGGCATTAGTTCTACGTATTATTGACGAGATCCCACGAACGCCTCTCCGAGGAGCGACGTCATGGTGTCTTTTCAAAAAGACCGCAGATGTCAGTGTCGATAGACAGTCCCGAAGGACTATCGCTAGGACACCGCCGCCTGCGTTTCTCTTTCCAGATCAACGATTTCAAAGACCAACGAAGCCGGTTTCCCGGCCCCACCGTTTAACGCCCGGTAAAGGCGGAGGCGGCGATGTAGTCGCCTCGCTATTCCGTGTCAAGCGGATATTCCGAAGAACATCCTCTTTCCAGTAGTCCCGCCCGAAGGCGAGGGAGGCGCTGGATAGCGTCTCGGTTTTCCGCGTCAAGTGGTTCTTTTTAAAGAACAACTCTTGTCTGCGGACCCGCCCCGGAGGGCGGCGGAGGCGGCTGTCTAGAGAGAGCCATTCTCCGTGTCAACCGGGCTTTTCAGCCATTTCGCAGCGATTGAAATCCGGGGACTTCAGGCCACAAAAAACCGTCTGGAAAGCCCGAGAGGCTTGCCTCTGTTTCGTTACCGACGATTCGTTTGGAGCGCGGAACCTAACCGAACAGTCTTAAGGAAGCAACCCGCTTTCGCGACTTTCTTCCGGCGGCTCCGTGGAGGCTTTCGTCTCCCCGGACCCGGCGTCCGGCCCGTTTCCGGGCGAGGCGGCGATATACGCAGCGAGGGTTTTGTCCGCAACCGGATTCCGACGGTTTCACGAACTTTCTCGCGGAGTCCCGGTCGCTTTAGCGAGGCCGCTCACCGGGGCGGCGCGCCAACCGCCCTGCCTGGCCTCAGCCCGCTATATAGGTCCGAAGGGATTCCGCTTCCTGTGCGGCCTCGGCGATCTGGCATTTGACCACATCACCAATGGAGATCACCCCCGCCAGCCGGCCGTCGCGGAGCACCGGCAGGTGCCGGATACGCCGGTCCGTCATCCGCCCCATCAGAACCGCCACAGTCTCTCCCGGGGCGGCGAAGACGACGTCGCGTGTCATATAGTCGGAAACGGGTCGGCCCAGTGCCGGCCGTCCGTCGCGCGCCACAGCCCTGACCACATCCCGTTCGGACAGGACGCCGACGACCTTGTCATGCTCACAGACCATCAGGGCCCCGACGCGCCAGCGGTCCAGTTCGTGACAGGCGTCCGTCAGGGGCAGGTCCGGCCCGATGGCGAAGACGGCGTCGCCCTTGTCCTTGAGAATTTCGGCGACCAGCATAGCGGCTCCTCCCTCTCTATAGAGAGCGCGGCCGCGGACGGCCCGCTTCAGAGGTCAGGGTCGCGCAGATCGGGCGGGGAAGCAAATGGCGGGCGCCGGGATCCGAACACCCGGGACCACGGGCCGATCAACAGGGCTCCGCATACAAATCCGAAGGCGTGCGCCTCCCAGGCCACCTCGGCCCCCTCCATCCCCGGCGCGAGTCCGACCAGACCGGCGACGGCATTGACCCCCATGATCACCGCACCGGACACGAGAAAGCGCCGGTCACCCAGGGAACCCGGCCCCCGATCCCTGCGTCCCAGCAGCCGGAGCGCGGCCCCCATCAGGCCGAAGACCGCGCCGGACGCCCCGACCAGCGAATCGTAGCTGTCAGGGTGGATCAGGCCGTAACCGGCCGTGGCGACCACACCGCACACTATATAGAACAGGAGAAAGCCTGCGACGCCCTTCGGACCACCCATGAGCCTGGCGACCGGCGGCCCGAAAGCGAGGGCCGCGACGGCGTTCATCCCGACATGGGCCCAGCCCCCATGCACGAACATCGAGGTCAGCAGCCCCGGCCACCACTGCCCTGTCCAGAGCGACGACGGCCGGAAGGCCAGGGACAGGCCCGCGTCAGGCAACCGTTCCTGGATCAGGAAAAGGACCGGCATTGACCCGGCGAGCAGAACCGCAACGGCCGGCGCGTTCAGAATTCGTTCGGTGGGCGGTTGGGTCAGGTCGGTCTCCGTCGCGGGTTACGATCGCCCGGTCTGGTGGCAAACGTCTTCATGGCAAGTGCTTCTTAACAACCATGACCCAGATTGGCACACAGGGTCCTTGACGGCCTGTAAACCATGTTTGCGCGAAGTTGCCTGTCATGATCGTCCAGACCAAGGCCTTTGGAGCCCTCCTTGCCATCGTTGTCGGAACGCTGGCCCTGCCTGCCGTTGCCGCGGCGCAGTCGGCGGGATCGTCAGACATGGGGGCCTATACGGCCGGCTATGGCGGCGCGCGCTATTCCACCGCCCGCCCCCAGACCGGCTCGACACGGGACACCAACGGCAACCGGCTGATCGTTGACGGCATCATTCGGGCCGGTGCCAGCACCTGGTCCAGTGCCAGCGGCGGGGTCTCCTCCAGCTTTTCCGGTGCCGGCGGAAACAGCGGAACAGCCATCGGGGGCTCGACCGCCATCGGCAACAACCTGAACGTCGTCGTCCAGGGCAACCACAATACGGTCATCGTCAACTCGACCCAGGTCAACAACGGCGCCGTAACCGCCGGAACCAGCCTGAACGGCACACTGAGGCTTCCATGATCGCTGGTTCGGTTTCACGGCGTCTGAGAACGGCCGGCGTCGCCTGTGCCACGGCCGCGCTGCTGAGCGGCTGTATCTCGGCCTCGGCCGGCCCCCAGGGGCTCTACGCCACGCCCATCGGCAATGCGCCGGTGACGGCCAATCCAACGCCCTACTCCGCCGCCCTCTACTGCATGGCGGATTACGCCCGGCGCTATAACCTGCCCTCGCCGCGCATCGCGGTCGGCCGCATCTCGGACTACACCGGCACGGTTTCGGCGGATGGCGGCCGTCAGGTCACCGGCGGGGCCTCCCTGATGGCCATGACCGCCCTGGCCAAGGCCGGGGCGCGCATGATCGAACGCTATGACACCTCTGTCTCCGAGATGGAGCTGCGCTATGCCAACAACAGGCTGATCGGCGATGATGGCCCCGGCGGCGCCGAGGATGTCCAGTATCGCCGCATCCTCGCGGGTTCGGTGCCCGGCACGGACTTCTACATCATCGGCGGCATCACCGAGGTAAACCACAATATCCGCTCGGGTGGCTTCGACTCGGCGGCAGGCCAGGTCGACAGCGACGCGCCCCTGTCGACGGCCTTCGCGGGCAAGGCCTATGTCATGAACATCGGCATTGACCTCAGGCTGATCCAGACCACCACGCTCGAGGTGGTCGATGTCGTCTCCTATCAGAAACAGATCATCGGCCGGGAAATCTCCGCCGGCGTCTTTGACTTCCTCAATGGCAATGTCTTCGACATTTCGGCCGGAGACGGGGGGCTTGAGCCCGTCCAACTGGCTGTTCGCGCCCTGATCGAACGCGCGACCGTCGAGTTCATGGCCAATCTCTATGGCGCACCGGGGCCGGAGGTCTGCCTGAACGCCGGTCCCGACCCCCTCGGCGGCACCGTCGGCCCAACCGGCGGCTATTATGCCGCCTACCCCAACACGGACACGAACAATGGCGAAACCCGCGCGGATCCGTCTCGCTGGCACGATCGCCGCGACGATGCTGTGCGCCGCAGCCGCTACTGAGGCCGCAGCCCGGAACCCACCTCAGGACGGCACGATCGTCCTGAACCAGCAACTGCAACTGGGCGATGTCTTCGCCGGCCAGACGCTGAATGTCGTCGACTCGCAGGACCAGGTGACGGTCGGGAGCTCGGCCCAGGGTAACAGTGCCTCGGGCGCGGTCTACAACGGCTCGATCACGGTCCAGTCCGACCAGACCATGCAGGGCGACGCCGTCGCGACCACCGACATGACCCTCGGCGGCGACACCCGGGGTGTGGTCAACGCCACGACCCAGGCGGGCGGCAACTATCTGGCGGTCAGCGCCCGGGACGCCAACCTGACGCTGGACGCAGCCCAGACCACCGACAACGGCCTGATCAGCGCAACCACGGAAGTCGGCGACAGCAGCGCCCGCCTGCACGCCGGTGCCGCCGTCGGGGCCTCGGCCATCTCGAACACCGTGGCCGTCTACGGCCAGACCTCGCTTGTCAGCGGGAGGATCGACCAGTCCTCATCCGCCCTCGTCCGGTCCTTCGGCCGGATCGAGAGCCAGTACATCCCCGCCGAGGCCAGCGTGACCAGCCAGGCCATCGTCAACGCCGTCGCGGTCAACAGCGACAATACCTCGGGCCAGGACCTCAGCATCGCGCAACGGTCCTTCGGCAGCTTCATCGAATCCGAGGCCAGCGCCAACGCCGGCAATGCCTGGGACCTGGCGGCCCGCGCCCGCGCCACCGCCAACCAGGCCGTGCTCTACAATGAAGGCGGCGCGGTCGTGACCGGTTCGGACCAGCGGAACTCCAGCTTCGTCCGCGCCTCGGCCCTGACCTCCGCCTATGACTATGGCCGGGCCGAGGCCTATGCGCGGGGTGCGGCCAATGATCTCACGGTCGGCAACAACGACATCTATGTCGATATCGACAACACCCAGTTCAACACGGGCGGCGTCGACGTCATCTCCACCTTCTCCGGCACGAACGGCTATGACGTCTCGGTCGGGGCCGACGCCGTCGGCAACAGCGTCACCGGCTATGCCTGTTCGCAATGCGACGGCTATCTGGAAGCCGCCAACACCCAGACCAACACAGGCAATGTCTCGGCGGTCGCCAATACCACCGTCGCAGGTTCGAACCGTTCGGTGATCACGGGTGCCAATGCGGTCGGCAACGCCGCCAGCTTCTACGTCTCGCGACCCGGAAATTAACATTCAGTAACTTGAGCCTTTACGCCCGATCGCTCACCAGTTGCGGTGGGCGTCGGCGATAGCAGTATCGCGGTCCTTCCTTTTGTCCTGCGCGGCTCCGGATACGGGGGTTCCCGCGCCTTTCGGAAAGAGATCGAGAATGCGTTCTGCCCGTCTGTTCCTGCTCGCCGCGGCGTCCGTCGCCGTCCTGACTGCCGCCGCACCCGCACTCGCACAGGTCCAGCCCTCCGATCCCTGGGCGCAGGCGACCAGCGACATCCCGGCCGATACCAATGTCCGCTTCGGCGTCCTTCCCAATGGCATGCAGTATGCGGTCATGCGCAACGCCACCCCGCCCGGGCAGGCGTCCCTGCGCCTGCGCATCGATGCCGGCTCCCTGATGGAGAATGAGGACCAGCTGGGGCTGGCTCACTTCATGGAGCATATGGCCTTCAACGGGACGACCAACATCCCCGAGAATGAGCTGCTGCGTATCCTCGAGCGTCTGGGTCTGGCCTTCGGGGCCGACACCAATGCCGCGACCGGCTTTGACCAGACCTTCTACCAGCTGGAACTGCCGCGCACGAATGACGAGACGGTCGATGCGGCCCTGCGCATCATGCGCGAACAGGTCTCGGAAGCGCTGATGGACCCCGCCGCCGTGGACGCGGAACGCGGCGTCATCGAAGGCGAGGAACGCACCCGAAACACGCCGGGGCTGCGCTCCGCCAAGGCCCAGCTGGCCCTGCTGGCACCCGGCCAGCGCCTGTCCAACCGCTTCCCGATCGGCGATCTCAACATCATTCGCACCGCGCCACGCGAACGGTTCGTCGAATTCTACAACGCCTACTACCGGCCCAACCGGGCGACCTTCATCGCTGTCGGCGACTTTGACGTCGATGTGATGGAGGCCAAGATCCGCGCCGCCTTCGAAAGCTGGGTACCGAAAGGTCCGGAAGGGGCCGAGCCGGATCTCGGCACCGTCCAGCCGCGCGGCCCCCAGACCAGCATTCTGGTCGAACCCGGTGTCCAGTCCTCCATCCAGCTGAACTGGGTCCGCGCGCCCGATCTGGACCCGGACACGATCGCCGAGCGCCGCTCGAACCGGATACGCAACCTGGGTCTGGCCGTTCTGAACCGCCGTCTCGGCGAGATTTCCCGTCAGGAGAACGCCCCCTTCATCGGTGCCGGCGCGGACAGCTCGACCGTGGTCGACAGCCTGGAAATCGGCGGCATCAACGCCAGCTTCAATCCCGGCGGCTGGCAGCGCGCGCTTGAGACGATCGAGCAGGAACAGCGCCGTCTGGTGCAGTTCGGCGTTTCGGAGGCCGAGCTGCAACGCGAAATCACCGATACGCGCACGGCGCTCGAGAACGCCGCCAATGCGGCCGCAACCCGCACCACGCCGGGTCTGGTGAACGGCCTGCTGAACGCTGCCAACAATGAGTCCGTTTTCACGACCCCGGCGACCAACCTCGCCCTGTTCAACCAGGCGGTCGAGGGTCTGACGGCGGCCCAGGTGAACAGCGTCCTGCCACCTGTCTTCGAGGGTCAGGGCCCGGTGATTCTGGTCATCACCCCGGTCGAGATCGAGGGCGGCGCAGATGCCGTCACCGCCGCGCTCCAGGCCTCACGACAGGTGCCCGTCGCGGCCCCGGCCGCCCAGGCGCAGCTTGACTGGCCCTACGCAAACTTCGGCACGCCGACGGCACCGACGAGCCGTACCGAGCTGGCCGCTGTCGGGGCCACGGTCGTCACCTTCCCGAACGGCGTCCGCCTGACGGTCAAGCCGACCACCTTCCGCGATGAGCAGATCCTGGTCAGTGTCCGGACCGGCCTCGGCGAACTGTCCCTGCCGACCGACCGCTCGACGCCCCTGGCTTTCGGCGGCTTCGTGTTCCAGGCCGGTGGCCTCGGCAAGCTGACGGCGGATGAGCTCAACCGCGTCCTCAGCGGCCGCATCTACAGCGTCGGCTTCAGCGCCGACAGTGATGCCTGGCAACTGTCCGGCGCAACCCGGCCGCAAGACCTGAACCTGCAGATGCAGGTGCTGGCCGCCTACCTCACCGATCCCGGCCTGCGCCCCGCACCGTTCCAGCAGATCCAGGCCCTGTTCCCGCAGATCATCGCCCAGCAGATGGCCACGCCGGGCGGAGCCTTCGCCATGCAGTCTGCCGAACTGCTCGCCAGCGGCGACAAGCGCGAAGCGCTGCCGACGGCAGCGGAGGTCGCGTCCTGGACGATCGACGAGCTGCGCAGCGGCGTGACCGCCGGTCTGGCCTCCGGCCCGATCGACGTGACCATGGTCGGCGACGTAACCGTTGACGACGCGATCGCCGCCGTCGCCGGGACCTTCGGGGCCCTGCCCGCCCGTGCGCCTGCACCCCGGCCCGCACCGGGTGCGACCGAGCGGCGCTTCCCGGCCGGCACGCCCGAGCCGGTCGTCCTCAAACACACCGGTCCGGGTGAGCAGGGCCTGGCCTATATCGCCTGGCCGACCACCGACTCGGTCATCGATCGGACCGAGGCCCGGACGATCCAGATCCTGGGTGAGGTCATGAGCCTGCGCGCCACGGAAGAGATCCGTGAACGACTGGCCATCGCCTATTCACCGGGCGTCGGCGCCAGCACCTCCGACACCTTCATGGGTTATGGCTCGATCTTCGTCCAGGCCCTGACCCGCCCGGAATCGTTCACGGCCTTCTATGACGCCGTGAACGCCATTGTGGCCTCCCTCCGGGATACGCCGATCACCGAGGACGAGCTCAACCGCGCCCGCCTGCCCGAGGTGGAACGTCTGAAGCGCAGCCAGGCCGGAAACGAGTACTGGCTGGGCCAGCTGTCCGGCGTGGCCGCCAATCCGGCCGATGTCGACCAGATCCTGACCCACGTCTCCGATCTGGAGGCCATCACCGTGGCCGACATCCAGCGGGCGGCCCGTCAGTATCTGCGGGCCGATACGGCCTGGCGCGGCGTGTCGGTCTCCGACAACCCCGCCGCCCCGGCCGCCGCCCAATAGGCAAAAAATGGCCCCGGTCCTTGCGGATCGGGGCCAGTTTGCTTCTCAGGATCGTCGACAGAGCCGACCGCTCCACTCTGGACCGCCCCGGCTGACGCGCGGCTGAACGTCGGTGTTCAGGCCCGCGTCAGAAAACCCGGCCGCCGACCCCGCCATCCACAGTCCGTGTCGCACCCTGCACCGCATAGCCGGCCTGTTCGACCACTTCCTCGCGGTATTCCGTGTAGGTCTCCTCGCGGACCCAGGTCAGGATTTTCACGCCCGCACCGTAGCGGCGCAGCAGCGAGCGTTCGTTGCACTCGCGTTCGGCGCGCTGCGGCTTGCACTCGACGGCACCGCCGCGGCCATGCCACAGCGCCTCGCCCTTGCGGCAGTCCATGGTCTCACCGTGGCCGAAGTCGACGTCGCCCGCGTATTCGGACCAGGTAATCTGCAGCCAGGTGCCGGCCAGGCAGCGGTACAGCTCGCCCTCATAGTCGCCGTCCACCTCCCGGTCGGGGCGGACCTGGGATGCCGGATGCGGCACATTGCGGTCGTCGATGCAGAAGGCACGGATCACGACCCGCTTCTCCTGACGCCGACGCGCTTCATAGGGCACGCGGATGACCTGGCTCACCCGCTCGCCCTCGACCATCAGGCCGTTGATGGTGGTCGGATAGGGCTGGTCGACCGTCACATAGGCGGCACCCCCGCCACCGACATAGACCGTGCCCCCGGCCCGGGCGTTCAGCCCTGCCCTCGCCATGGCGTTGGCATTGGCATTGGCGTTCACATTGACATTGACGTTCAGATTGCCGCCGCCACCGCAACACGGAGGCGGGGGCGGAGTCTCGCAGCATGCCGGCGGAGGGGGCGGTGGCGGCGGGGGCGGTGGCGGCGGTTCGCAGCAGGGCGGCGGCGGCGGCGGGCAGACCGGGCCGCACTGGGCCGCCGCCTCATCCGCAACCAGCGTCAGGGCGAAAAAGCCCGCCAGCGCCGGCAGCCATGTCATGATCCGCACCCGCATGGGCCGACCTCCCGTCAAAATCCATGCAAGCCGCGTCGGGCGCAGTTCGCTTCAGCGATCATCTGAACCGCAAAAGCATTTCGTTTCCGTTGCCTTGTGCCCGACCGGGTCACGGCCACTGGTCCGGGCCTTGCGTCGGCCCGCCCGGAGGCCAGAGTCTTGTTTCATCCCGACACACAGTTCCTGATCGACCATTGGACCGGCCTGTCCCGCCAGGGCCGCGCGCGCGCGGGGATTCCGGATCGGGCCACGCTGGAGCCGGATTTGCTGGGCACGCGCCTGCCGCGCGCCTTTATCGTCGCCCGTAGCGGAGAGGAGGCGGTCATCCGCCTTGCCGGCTCCTGGATTGAAAGCTTCCACGCGGAATCCCTGAAGGACCGCCCCCTGCTGTCCGTCTGGCGTACCGCTTCGAGGCCGCTGGTAGCCGCGGCCATGACCCAGACGGTGCGCGAGGCCCGCCCGGTTGTGATCGCCGCACTGGCCGGTTTCCTTTCGGCCCAGATCGAGATTGTAATGGTCCCGTTGCGCGGGCCGTCGGGTGCCGTGGACCGCATTCTGGGCCTCTATGCGCCGACCGCCACCCTCAGCCTCACATTCGAGGAGCCCCGCCTGCTCACCGCCCGCGTCTCCATCGGCGTGGGCGAAGCGTCCCGCCCGGCCCTCGCGCTCGCCGCCGTCGAGGGCCGCCGGATCGCCTGAGCCCCGCCGTTCAGCCCTGGAGATCCCGCGCGTATCGCCGCCAGTTCTGCACATAGTGGGCAGCGGAGGCCTTCAGCGCCTCGATCTGGCCCGGCTGGAGTTCCCGCACCACCTTGCCCGGCTGGCCCATGACCAGCGAGCCGTCGGGAATGACCTTTCCCTCCGTGATCAGGGTGTTGGCCCCGATCAGACAGTTCTTGCCGATCCTTGCCCTGCCCAGCACCACTGCCCCGATGCCGACCAGGGTATTGTCGCCGATCTCGCAGCTGTGAAGCATGACCATATGGCCGACGGTGACGCCATCGCCGATCGTCAGGGGCTCACCGGGGTCGGAATGCAACACGCTGCCGTCCTGGATATTGGTGTCCCGCCCGATGGTGATGGGGTCGTTGTCACCCCGCACCACCGCCCCGAACCAGACACTGGCGCCGGGTTTGAGAATCACATCTCCTACCAGCGTTGCATTCGGTGCCAACCAGTATTCGCCCTCTGGCGGAAGCTGGGGTTTCTTGTCGCCGAGACCGTAAACATTCATCAGAACACCGCCATTTCTTGAAAATCGAGGGCTTTAAGCTCTCGTAAACCACGCTAGGCTCATATTGTAGATGCGATTCGAGGCCCTCATTTCGGCCCCGGATCAGTAGCCGGATCAAGCCCGGTCCGGTCAGACCTTGGGGATTGTGCGTGGTGCGTTCGGTTCGGCGGATGTTTCCGCTGGAAGTGGATCCTGCTTCCGACCCGGGCGGATGCGTTTCGTCCCCTGCTCTCCTCTTCCCGACCCTCGTTCGAGGCGATGCTGTTCCGGCATCGCCTTTTTTCATGCCCTGCGGCGGCGCGTTTTCTGCGTCGTCGCCTTCCATGCCCTGGAGGCGTCCATGACCAAGCGTGCGGCCATCAAGCGTCAGACCCGCGAGACATCCCGTGAACACGGTGTGCTCGATACTCGTCAGTTCATGGAGGATTCCAAGGTACGCCGCCTTCCCACCCACGCCGGCTGGTCGCCCTACCCCTCGAACGATGACCGGGACCAGGCCTATCTGAAGACCTTGAAGCCCAAGTCCGACGGCCAGGCCGAGCTGATGGCGGCGATTGACCACCACAATCTCGTGCTGGCGCTCGGCCCGGCAGGCACCGGCAAGACCTATCTCGCGGTCGCCAAGGCGGTCGAGGCGCTGGAAGCCGGCAAGATCGGTCGCATCGTCCTGTCACGCCCCGCCGTCGAGGCCGGTGAATCCATCGGCTTCCTGCCCGGCGATATGGAAGACAAGCTCGCCCCCTACCTTCGCCCCCTTTACGACGCCCTCTCCGATCGCCTGAGCATGAAGCGGGTCAAGGCGCTGATGGCCGAGGGCCTGATCGAGATCGCTCCCATCGGCTATATGCGCGGGCGCACCCTGAACAACGCCTTCATCGTCGTCGATGAGGCCCAGAACTGCACCTATGTGCAGCTCAAGATGCTGCTGACCCGCCTGGGCTGGCACTCGACCATGGTGGTCACCGGCGACCCGCAGCAGTCCGACCTGCTGCCGGGTATCTCCGGCCTGAGCGACATCGCCGAGCGACTGGCACCGGTGCCGGACATTGCCGTGGTCAAGCTGGCCGAGGGCGACATCGTTCGCCACCCGCTGGTCGCTTCGATGATCGGCGTCCTCTGACGCCAGCCGGCCTCCGACCGATCAGGCCGTCGCCGGGTTCACGGCGGCGGCCTTTTCCTTGGCTGTGGGCACCTTCGCTTTTCCGCGACACGATTGCCCCTTCGCGCGCGGCGCAGGGGCTGCTAACCGGTTTCGCTTCACATTTCAGCGACCCGAATGAAAATCCCCCGCATCGCCTACGCCGCCTATGGCTTCGCCCTGATCGTGATTCTGCTCGACCAGCTGACCAAGGCCTGGATCATGAGCGGCCTCGACCTGCGCGAAATGGGCCACATCCAGGTTCTA
>Ga0114980_10002986_pt1 | contig 11754 bp, 8 predicted proteins | sample S_140806_EF_Meta_FD_87018 | JGI IMG/M metagenome (GOLD analysis project Ga0114980, IMG submission 87018) | Freshwater microbial communities from Lake Simoncouche, Canada to study carbon cycling - S_140806_EF_MetaG | ecosystem: Environmental > Aquatic > Freshwater > Lake | place: Lake...
AATTGGTGGATTATATTGATTGGACCCCTTTCTTTCAGGCTTGGGAATTGCACGGCCGTTTTCCGGATTTGCTCAAGGATGAAGTCGTGGGCGAAGCCGCTACCAAATTATTTGAGGATGCTCAGCGGATGTTGAGCGAATTGGTGGAAGGTAACAAATTAACAGCCAAGGCTGTATGGGGTTTGTTCCCAGCCTATTCCACCTCCGATGATCGCTTGGTGATGGACGGACAATGGGAATTTCCTTTGTTACGGCAACAGGCGGCCAAGGCCGGGGATTTGACTAATTTTTGTTTGAGTGATTTTGTGGCGCCCCAAAGCAGTGGGACGCCGGACTGGGCCGGGGCCTTCGCGGTGGGGATTTTTGGAGCTGAAGATTTGGCACTCGCTTATCAGAAGGACTACGATGATTTTTCGGCCATCATGGTCAAAGCCTTGGCCGATCGCTTGGCCGAGGCCCTGGCCGAGGCCCTGCATGCCAAGGTCCGTCAAGAAGACTGGGGCTATGCTCCCATCGAGCAGCTTAGCAATGCGGATTTGATTGCTGAGAAATACACGGGTATACGGCCTGCGCCTGGTTATCCCGCCTGTCCGGATCATTTGGATAAGCCGACCTTGTGGGCCATGTTGGAGGTTGAACAACGCCTGGGTATGCAATTGACCGAAAGCCTGGCCATGACCCCTGCAGCCGCTGTCTCTGGTTTTTATTTGGGACATCCCGGTGCCCGCTATTTTGGGGTAGGCAAGATTGGTCAGGATCAATTGGAGGACCATGCCAAGCGCAGGAAGATTCCCTTGGAGGAAGCCCGTCGCTGGTTGGCCCCCGTTTTGTTGGACGCTTAAAGAATGTAGACGCCTAAAGAAAATGTTATGAAAATTATCGACCATATCCAAGAAGCCAACGGCCGCACCTTGTTTTCCTTTGAAATTCTGCCCCCACTCAAAGGGCAGGATATTCATGAAATCTACAACGGCATTGCGCCCTTGATGGAGTTCAAACCTCCCTTTATTGATGTCACCTACCACCGGGAGGAATTTCTGCTCAAACCTTTGGCGGACGGGACCTTCCGGCGCATCACCACCCGCAAACGTCCGGGCACGGTGGCGATTTGTGCCGCCATTATGAATCGCTTCAAAGTGGATGCGGTTCCTCACCTTATTTGTGGGGGATTCAGCAAGGAAGAGACCGAAAACGCCTTGATAGACTTGCATTTTTTGGGTATTGATAATGTGTTGGTTTTGAGGGGCGATAACCTCAAACACGAAACCTCCTTTGTGCCTCAGCCGGATGGGAACCAAAACGCTTTGGAATTGTTGCAACAAGTGGATCGAATGAACCAGGGTCGTTACATGGACGATGAATTGGTCAATGCGACCGCCACCAATTTTTGCATTGGGGTGGCCGGTTACCCCGAGAAACACCACGATGCCCCCAACCTCAAGGCAGATATCCGCTGGCTCAAACAAAAGGTCAAGGCAGGGGCTAAGTTCATAACCACCCAAATGTTTTTTGACAACAAGGCCTATTTTGATTTTGTCGCCACCTGCCGCAAAGAGGGTATTGATATCCCCATTATTCCAGGTATCAAGCCCTTGGCGACCCTCAAACAAATCACTTTGTTGCCCAAGGTCTTTCACATCGATATTCCAGAAGCTTTGGCTGATGCCGTTGAACAGGCGCCCAATGAGCAGGCGGTACGCCAGATTGGAATTGAATGGGCTATTGAGCAATGCCGGGAACTCAAAGCAGCGGGTGTCCCGGTCCTGCATTTTTATACGATGGGCAAAAGCCAAGCCACCAAGCGCATTGCAGAAGCGGTTTTTTAGGGCGATAGGGGCCTTGAGCTTTCTGGTTGCGGTGCTGTTCCGGAACGCGGATGGGCAGGGTTTGTCCGTGCCAGCCGGTAACAGCGATATGCAGGCGGTCTTTGCATCGCAGGCGCCTCGTTTGGACGGGCGATTGGACGATCCGGTTTGGCAACAAGCGCAGCGCATCTCGCATTTTACCCAAAGGGAACTTCAATTGGGTGTTCATTCCACCGAGCGAACCGAGGTAGCCGTAGCGTATGATGATAACAATTTGTACCTTGCTGTTTGGTGTTACGATCAAAATCCCCATGACCTTATAGCCAGGGAATTGCGTCGTGATTTTGATTATACATTGGATGATAATTTCATTGTGGTGATCGATCCGTACAGGGACCGGAGGAACGGCCTCATGTTGGTTACCAATCCCGTAGGCGCTAGGGCTGATTTGCAGATTTTTAACAACGGGGCTTCCACCAATGCTTTTTGGAACGGGGTTTGGGATGTCAAGACCACGGTGAACAGCGAAGGTTGGTTTGCTGAATTTGAAATACCCCTTTATACCTTCAAATACCGGGTGGGTCTGGAGGAACAAGAATGGGGCATCAATTTTGAGCGTAACATTCGGCACAAGCGTGAGCAGGTTCGATGGAAAGGCTGGGCCAGGGATCACCGAATTGAGCAAATGAACCTGGCGGGGGCTCTGCGCGGTCTGCATCGCTTATCCCAAAAACAAATGGTGGAAATCAAGCCCTATGCCTTGGGAGGTGGTGAATTCAAACCGGATCAGCGCCGACCCGTAGGCACGATGGGGGCCGATGTTAATTATTTGTTAAACCCGACCTACCGCCTAAACCTGACAATTAACACCGATTTTGCCCAGGTGGAGTCCGACCAACAACAGATTAACCTGACAAGGTTTCCTCTTTTTTTTCCGGAACTCCGGGAATTTTTCCTGGAAGGGGATGATTATTTCAATTTTGGTTTTGGGGGCAACCGCATTATTCCCTTCTATACCCGACGGATGGGTTTGGATGACCAACGGGAATCGGTTCCAATTTTGGCCGGAGCCCGGCTTTTGGGGAAGGAAGACCATCGAACGCTGGGCTTCATGTCCCTTCAAACGGCAGCCACCGAAAACCAAGCGTCGACCAATTATACCACCGCTTCTTGGCGTCAGGATGTTGGCAACCAGAGTGTTATCGGGGCTATGACCACCAACCGAATCACCGGAGAGCGTTGGCATAGCACCAACGGGATCAACGGCCGATACAGCACTTCCAGTCTTTGGGGCTCCAAAAACTTGGATCTGGGCGGGGCCATCCTGCATACGTACGCCACCGATAAGGGTTGGGATGCCGGGGCCATGGCCTACCGTTTTTTTGTGCATTATCCCAACGACCGTTGGACTGTTTTTGCATCGGCCCAGCGGGGTTCGGAGGCCTTTGAGCCCGAAGTAGGGTTGTTGTTACGTCGCGGTTTTCGTGAGCAGTTTATCGATGTTGGATACAGACCCCGACCCCGTCAGTCCAACCACTGGGTTCGGCAATACGATTTTCGGCCGGTTCAAATAACGCATACTCAATACGACGATAACGGTGCGATTCAATCGTTTAATTACAGCGTGCAGGTTTTGGGCTTGGATACCAAAAGCGGGGAATCGTTGAACTTGAGTCACGGTTTGGTTGCAGAAGGTTTGAGGGCCCCTTTTGCACTGGCCCCCGGTCTGGTGATCCCGCAGGGTTTGTATTGGTGGCAGCAATCAAGCGCTCGCCTGCGCACCTTCAAAGGGCGCAAAATGGCCTTGGATAGCCGTTGGGCTTGGGGTGAATTTTACGATGGTCGCAGTGTCCAAACCCAAACCGAAATTCTATGGCGCAGCAGCCGTTATGTGGGTTTTAATCTGCGCTTTGAGCACAACCGAATCCAGTTGCCGGCGGGTTCTTTGGAAACAAATCTATTGGGAACTCGGATGACCTACGCCTTGAATCCACAGGTTTTTGGATCCCTCTTGGGTCAATGGAATTCCAGCCAAGACGAGTTGAATTTGAATTTTCGCCTGCAGGTGATCCCGTCCATTGGTAAAGATTTTTTCTTGATTATCAACCAAATTTACAGCACCCAACAAGAGGCCTGGTTGCCGACGCGGGGAACGATTTTGGGAAAATTAATTTGGCGCTTTGTGGTTTAGGCGGCCTAGTTGGCTGATTTAAAGGCCTTTGGATAAGCGTGGTTGTTCTTGGAGGATGCGGGTATACAGGTGGGCGGCATCGGTCGAATAATACAGATCGCAGGTTTGGTTGCTGGGTCCGGAACCGGGCCGACGTTGAATACGCAGGATGGGTTTTTCGTTGTTACGAACAAACAATTTGACTTTGGCGCCGGATTTGGTTTTGAAATAGCCTTTGGCCGAATAACCATCTGCAAAACCGTTGATTTTCATGCGAATGGGGGGGATTTCAGCGACCGTATCCACCGAAGCTATTTGTTCCCAGGGTAGGTCGGTGCCATACATCCCTTCGATGCGCAGGCCTTGTTGGGTCACCGAGAGCGTTGAGGGACGGTCCCCCGCCCACATCAAGACCGAAACCAGTATCAGGGCGCCGAGCAGGACTCCCGGTGCCAAAAAGCGCAGACCGCGAGGGGAGGGCAGTCGGTCTCGGTAGGTCCAGGTAAACCAAGTCAGTCCACCCAAGGTCCAGTACAGGGTGACGGGCGCGGCCCATCGACGGTAGCGGTCCGTGTTCGCCTCGGAAAGATCGATGAATCCGTTGTGAACCAAGGCGCCAAGAAGGCCTCCAAGGAGGAGACCCCAAGCCAACCCGTCAAAAAATCGCCGTTGAAGCCTCAAATAGCTTTGAAGATCAAAGGCTGTTTGTTCTTCAGCCGACATCGAGTTGTACCCGTTCAGCCAGGTTCCTGCGTTGGCAGGGGTTATCAGTCGTCCCAGGGCCCCAAAGACAAGGGCCAAAAAGAAAGGGAGGAAGAGGAGTTCCATCGCAGCCTTAAATTTACCCCAAGATGCAAAAACTTGGAACTCGTTGGGGCCGGTGTTGGCCCATTGGATGGACGTTTTGCTTGGCCCTATGGGCGTTCGGGATAGGCTCTGCCAGGGCGGTGAATCAACCAAACAAGGGCGAAGAAGCCTGGGTTGAGACCACCCTGCGTCAACTCACGATCCGTCAAAAGATAGGTCAGCTCATCATGGTTCCTGTTTTTGCCCAAGCGGATACGGCCGATGCCCAGGTTTTGGGCCTGCTTCGTGAATACGAAGTCGGTGGGCTTATTTGGATGAAAGGCAAGAGCGGCAAGCTCCTTTCTTTGTTACAACACTACAAAAAAGCATCGAAACACCCTCTTTGGATGGCCATGGATGCCGAATGGGGGGCGGCCATGCGATTGGACGATCGGCCTCGTTTCCCTTATGCCATGACCATGGGGGCTTGCCAGGACACGGACTTGGTCGAAGCATTGGCCGAGTCGATGGGGTGGGAATTGAAGGAATTGGGAATGCATATCAGTTTTGGCCCGGTGGCCGATGTGAATAGCAATCCTTTTAACCCGGTGATTGGGTTTCGTTCCTTTGGGTCTGAACCCCGCGATGTCCTCGCGATGGCTTTGGCCTATGCACGGGGTTTGGAGAAGGCCGGCGTGATGTCTTGTGCCAAGCATTTTCCGGGACACGGGGATACCGAACTGGACTCGCACCATGATTTGCCAGTCTTGAACAAGAGCCGGGAGCAATTGGATAGCCTAGAGCTCAGCACCTTTCGAGGCCTTTTGGGATTGCCCTCCATGATGTCGGCCCACTTGATCGTGCACGCGTTGGATAGTGGGCTGGACCTGCCGGTGAGTTTGAATCCTGCGGCCTTGGAGGGGCTCCTTCGACGCCAATGGGGATACAAGGGCGTGATCTTCAGCGATGCGCTCAACATGAAAGGAGCCAGCCAATGTTACCCGCCCGGTGAATTGGAGTGGAAGGCTCTGCAGGCCGGTAACGATGTCCTGCTTTATGTGACTGATGTACCCAAGGCGGTCCAACGCATTGAACAAGCGCTCCTCGCCGGTGAATGGACCGAGGCGGCCTTGGATGAAAAAGTTCGTCGAATTCTAAGCGCCAAATACCGGTATGTTCTAAACGGCCTTGAATCGCCAAACGGTCCGGGGAAAACCAACCCCACCAACCGCGCCCTCCCGCCTTCCTTGCTCCAAAACCGGTGCTTTAACAAAGCATTGACGGTATGGAATCCGGCAGGTTCGATCTTGCCTGAACAGAGGCCCGACGGCCAAAGGCTGTACCTGGCCTTGGGCGGGGATTCCCCCCGCGATGCCTACAATCGCTTGGGACTCTATGCCCAGGCTGATTTTTTGCATTGGCCTTGGAAGGGTGCCGCGGAACCTGATTTTAGTTGGGCCCATCCGGGTGCAACGTCCCTGGATTCGATCCTTTGTACCTACCCCGAATGGGTGGTGGCCTGGCATGTGCCCAGTCAGCGATGGTCCACGGGATTGGGGATGGACAGCCTTCGTTTGCAGCGCTGGAAGGGTTTGATGGACAAGGCTCGGGCTAAGGGAGTTCGGATGGTGCATTTGTTGTTTGGAAACCCCTTGGCTATTACTCGCATGCAGGTCAAGGAGACGATTCTTTGTGCCTACGAGGATAGGCCCGAAGCCTATACCGCCGCCGTTCAGGCCTTGTTTGGTGCTTCCGATGCGCCCGGTCTTTTGCCCCTGCGTTGGCCGGCCTCTCACCATGGCCTGGCGCAAACCGAGAAACAGGACCCCGTCCTGCGATGGCAGCCCCGACTTCAAAACGAAAGCGTTCGGGGTCAGACGGCTCTATCATCGCGCTGCATTTCCATGGCCGATTCCTTGGTGGAGGCGGCCCGGAAGCAAGGTGCTTTTCCGGGGGCTCAATTGCTGGTCGCGCAGGGAGAACGCATCTTGATGGCCAAAGCCTACGGCAGCACCGATACCAGCGGCGTGATTCCCGTGGATATGGGGCACGTTTACGATCTGGCTTCTCTCACCAAGGTTCTATCGACGGCCTTGGCCGCTATGCATTTGCACACGGTTCGTCCATTGCCATTGCAAGCGACGATGGGCAGCTTGTTACCCGAACTCAAAAAACATCCCTTGGGCAGCCGCAAACTCGCCACCGTTCTAACCCATCAGGCGGGGCTGGCTTCGCATATCCCTTTCCAAAAAATTTTGGGATCGGATACCAATCTGGCCCGCGTTTGGTCTGACCTCCAACACAAGCCTGCTTTGTTACGTGATTCCCTGGAGAAAAGGATTTTGGCCCTGCCCGTGGAGCCCGAGGGGACGTACCGCTACAGCGATTTGGGTTTGTTGTGGGTCGAAAAGTGGCTTCAAAATGAATACATGGCTCGGTACCGAATGGATTATCGTTCCTTTTTGACCAAGGCTTGGTACGAACCCTGCGGTGCGGATCGTTTGGGATTTGTTCCTACCCGGCGGCTGCCTTTGCATCGCCTGGTCCCAACCGAGGTGGATACCCTTTGGCGCAAAACCACCGTTCACGGGCAGGTTCATGATCCCATGGCCGATTTGATGGGCGGGGTGGGTCCGCATGCAGGGCTTTTTGGGACGGCATCGGATGTGGCCCGGGTGATGATGCCTCTGGTTACGGGGTATTTTCCGGGTTCGGCCAAGGTGGACCCATCCACCGTGAGCCGTTTCACGACGGCGTATTTTGCCGGTAACCGCCGAGGCTTGCTTTGGGACAAACCGCTACCAGGTTCCACCCAGGCTGCCGCTCCACGAAGTTTTGGTCACAGCGGATTTACGGGAACCTATGTTTGGGCCGATCCCGAAACGGGGTTAATTCTGGTCTTTTTGTCCAACCGCATTCACCCCAACGCAGAGCCCAATCTCTTGGCTCGGTCCAATCTAAGGACTGATTTGTGGGACCTTTTTTACAAGGAGGTCAAGGCGTCATTGAATCCTCCAACCCGTATTCCCTAAACCTTGGGAGGAAGAGAACCTTTTGGGTTTTGAATTGTCCTATACCTAAGCCTTGTTATGAATCAACCCATGCGAATCGGAATGGTCTGTTACCCCACCTACGGGGGAAGCGGCGTTGTGGCCACCGAATTGGGCAAGGCCTTGGCCGATCGGGGTCATCAAGTTCACTTTGTATCCAATTCATTGCCGGCTCGCCTGGATGTCTTTCGTGAAAATCTCTATTTTCATGAGGTGAGCATGGTTCACTACCCGCTCTTTGAGCATTCGCCCTATGTGCTGGCCCTCACCGGCAAGCTGGTCGAGGTGGTGCGAGAACAAAAGCTGGATTTATTGCATGTTCATTACGCCATTCCTCACGCCACGGCGGCCCACTTGGCCCGAGAAATTCTGGCAGGGCAAGGCATACGGGTCAAGGTAATCACCACGTTGCACGGAACCGATATCACCTTGGTGGGCAAGGATCCCAATTACGCTCCGGTGGTCAGTTTTGCGATTCAGCAATCCGATGCGGTGACCGCTGTTTCGGATTTTTTGAGGGATGAAACCCATCGCTATTTTGATTGCCGCAAAAAAGTCATCACCGTTCCCAATTTTGTGGATCTTCATCGTTTTACGCCTTCGGTTCGACCCGGTTTAAGGGAGCGATTTTGTCCCGCCGGACATCGGCTCTTGATCCATGTATCCAATTTTCGGCGGGTCAAGCGTATCGACCGTGTGGTGGAATGGTTCCATCGAATTTCCGATCAAGTACCTTCCAGCCTTCTCATGGTGGGGGACGGCCCTGAATTGCCCCGTGCAGAGCAAAGTGTCCGGGAAGGAGGCTTAACCGGAAAAGTGCATTTTATCGGTCGTCAAGATCCGGTCGAGAGCCTGTTTGGGGTTTCGGATCTTTTGCTTTTGCCTTCCGAAACCGAGAGTTTTGGTTTAGCGGCCCTGGAGGCCATGGCTTGTGGCGTTCCGGTTATGGCCAGCGATGCCGGTGGATTGCCCGAATTGATCGAGGACGGTCGCTGCGGAATCCTGGTCCCCGAAAACGGGCAAGAACAAGGAATCCAAAAGGCGGTCGCCTTGTTATCCAATCCAACCATGTTGGAACAATTTCGCCAAGCATCCATTCGCCGTGCATCGGACTTTTCCCTGGACCGGGTTCTGCCTTTGTATGAAGCGCTGTACCGCAAGGTTTTGGAGGAGGACAACCGGTGAGCCCCCGTACCCTCATCCCCCCCGATTCCACCGTGGTCAAGGCCGTTGATTTGGTCAAAGACTACGGTGCTTTTAGGGCCGTTGACGGGCTGAATTTCGAATTGAAAGCGGGTGGTGTGATGGGTTTTTTGGGCCCCAACGGGGCGGGCAAAAGCACGACCCTTCGGATGTTGGTGGACCTGATTCGGCCAAGCAGGGGGGAACTTTTTTTGTTTGGTCTTAACTACCGGTCTCATCGCCAACAAATCCTTGCGAGAATCGGTTGCCTGATCGAAAAGCCGGATTTTTATAAATACCTCAGTGCGCTCCAAAACCTCGAATTGCTCGCCAGGGCCTCCGGGGTCAAGGAACCGAGACTTCGTTCGCTGGAGCTCATGGATTTTGTGGGACTTAACGGTCGGGAAAACGATAAGGTTTCATCGTTTTCGCACGGAATGCGTCAACGCCTGGGCCTGGCCCAATGCCTCTTGCACGACCCGGATTTGGTGGTTCTTGACGAGCCTGGGACTGGATTGGATCCTCAGGGTTTGATCGATATGCGGGAAATGATTCTGAATCTCAATCGGGAGCAAGGCAAGACGATTTTGTTGTCCTCCCATCATTTGTCCGAGGTTGAGGCGGTCGCCACCGATTTGGTGGTGGTGGATCGGGGTCGTTGTGTGGTGCAGGGTTCTGCCAAAGCATTGTTATCCCAAAGTGAGCGTCAAATTCGCATCACCGTGGGACGCGCCACCGAGGCATTGACTTTGTTGAATGCCGGTCCTTGGGCAGGCGGGGGTCGATTGAACGATCGTGGTGAATTGACCATGGCGTTGGGTCGAGAAGAGGTCCCTGCAGCGGTCCAATTCCTCACCCAAAACGGCTTTGAGGTTTATGCGATTGAATCCCGCCAAAAACTGGAAGATTATTATATGAACCTGTTGAACCATCACCAAACCGAACGCTGATGTGGTGGACTGCTCTGCGCAATGAAAGCGTCAAAATCCTGGCGAAACCCCGATCTTATTTGGGATTTCTGGCCATTACCCTGCTGGTAGGGGTGATCCTTTTGGCCCTGGCGCTGGACGGAAAGTCGTATATAGAATTTGTTACTTCTTCCTTGCAGCAAAGCCTCACGGTCGAGGGCAGCATGTTGAACGGGTATTTGGTGGGCTTTATCGTTCTGCAAATGCTGGTGGTTCACCTGCCTTTGTTGGTGGCCTTGGTGACCGGTGACCTGGTATCCGGCGAAGCCGCCATGGGCACATTGCGTAATTTGTTAACAAGGCCCTTATCGCGCAAAGGGCTTTTGCTCAGCAAGTACGGGGCTGCTGCTGTTTATACCTTGGTTTTGTTGTTATGGCTTGGGATCATGGCCGTCCTGGTTTCGCCTTGGATTTTTGGGGTAGGGGACTTGGCGGTGCTTAGCAACGAAGGCTTGCAAATTTTGCCCTCCGAAGAGGTGCTCCCCCGTTTTCTTCAGGCTTTTGTGGTGGCTTTTGCTGCTTTGTATACGGTGGCCTGCTTGTCGGTGACCCTCTCGTGTTTTGCGGACAATTCCATTGGTCCCATCGTGGGGACCATGGCGACCATCATGGTTTTCACCTTGATAGGGACCCTGGATGTGGCGTTGTTTGATCAGGTCCGACCTTTTTTGTTCACCACCCACATGGCGGCCTGGCGGTCTTTGTTTTTGGATCCTGTTCCCTGGGGGGATATTCTCTTTTCGATGGTGCTCCTGGGAGCCCATTGGGTCTTGCTGATAGGCATCGGCCTGTGGACCTTTGAGCGCAAAGACATCCTTACCTAACCAAGTCCTCCCGCTTCTAAAATCTTTCGAATATGTTCGGCCTCACTCGCCTTCTTTTTTTTGGCTTTGTTTCCTTTGCATTCATCAGCACTGGACAGCAAGCCCTTGCCCAGAAAAGCGCGGCAGCAGCCTCGGTTTCGATGGATGCAGAGACCCTGGTGAACCGCCTGGTTCAACGCAGCGCTTCCTTAAGGGATTTGGCGGCCGAAGTGCAGGTTCAGGCCGATGTGCCACGGGTCAAAATCAGGCCCTTGTCGGCCACGATGCACTACCTGGCCCCGGATCGTTTTCATTTGCAAAGCCCCCGCCTGGCCTTGCTGCCCCGACAGAATCCCATGGAGCTTTTTGAGTTTCTCAAACGCCCGCAGGGTTACCGCGGGATGTTGATGGGTGAGGACAAGGTGGGTCGTCATAGCGCGGTTCAGCTTTCTTTGTTGCCAACCGGGACGGATCAGGATTGGCAATTGATTCGGCTTTGGGTTCAGCCCACTTCCGCCCGCATTCTACAGGCCGAAATCACACGTCGAAGCACGGGCACAGTCCAAATGCAATATTTCTACCGCAGTGCCAACCCGCCAACGGATCCAGCCGGCTTGGATTTGCCGGATAGCTTGTTGTTTGAGATGGATGCCAGCAGCCTCAAACTTCCCAAAGCACTCACCGCCGATCTACACAGGGGAAGTCCTCGCGATGCAGCGAAGGCGGCCCCCCGCCCCTTGCAGGCTCCCGATGGCAAAGCCCGGGTTGCCATGGGATTTCGATGGATATCCAAAAACCAAGGGGCGGCTGCGCGTTTTTTCAAGACCCAAAAGGCCGGGTAACTGTTTATTTTGCATGGGTTTTGCAACCTCGGCTCGAGGTCGCATCCCGCGTTATTCAAAAATCCTATGAACCAACCACTGAGCGAACAAGAGCTCTTGCGCCGCGCCTCCTTGGAATCCCTTCGGGGCTTGGGGGTGGAGCCTTACC
>Ga0114980_10002990_pt1 | contig 11737 bp, 8 predicted proteins | sample S_140806_EF_Meta_FD_87018 | JGI IMG/M metagenome (GOLD analysis project Ga0114980, IMG submission 87018) | Freshwater microbial communities from Lake Simoncouche, Canada to study carbon cycling - S_140806_EF_MetaG | ecosystem: Environmental > Aquatic > Freshwater > Lake | place: Lake...
CGCGCAAACAGGCACAGGAAAAACCGCGGCCTACCTCCTGCCATTGATGAATAAAATACTTCGCAGCGACCGTAAAGGAATACAGGCACTTATTGTTGCACCAACACGGGAGTTAGCCTTGCAAATTGATCAAGCGTTAACTGGTTTCGCCTACTATTCCGGAATCAGCAGCATTGCAGTATACGGTGGCGGCAAAGGAGAAGATTTTGATCGCGAGAAAAAAGCGCTCACTACAGGCACAGATATCATCATTGCAACTCCCGGCCGACTCATGTCGCATTTCAACCTCGGTTATGTAAAAACCGAACATCTGAAGACTTTGATATTGGATGAAGCCGATCGCATGCTGGATATGGGTTTCAACGAAGACATCATGAAGATCAACAGTTACCTTCCGATTGATAAGCAAACGGTGATGTTCTCCGCAACAATGCCTTCCCGCATTCGTCAATTGGCGTCCAAGCTTCAGCGAAATGCAGCTGAAGTGAATATTGCTATTTCGAAACCTGCAGCAGGAATCAAACAAGTAGCATACTGCGTTTATGACACACAGAAAGTTCCCTTGTTGATGGACATCCTCAAAAACAAGGAAATTGTAAGCGCCATCATCTTCTCTTCTACCAAACAGAATGTGAAGAACATGGAGCGTGAACTGAAGAAATTGGGATTGAGTATTGCCGCTGTCCATTCAGATCTCGAGCAAAGTGAACGTGAAGATGTGTTGCTGAAATTCCGTAACCGTGAATTGAAAGTGCTTGTTGCAACGGACGTGTTGTCTCGTGGAATTGATATCGACAATATCAGCATGGTGATTAATTACGATGTACCTGCCGATGGTGAAGATTACATTCACCGTGTGGGTCGTACAGCACGTGCAGAAACAAAAGGTGAGGCTGTTTCATTCGTTTCACCCGATGACATGCGCAAATTCGGAAGCATTGAAAAACTGATCGGATACGAAGTAGAAAAAGGAGTTGTACCCGAAGCGTTGGGACCAGTGCCTGCCTATAACGGAAATGCACCACGTGAGAAATCAGTTGGTGGGGCAAAACGAAAATTCAACAAAAGAAAAAAAACTGGAAACAATGCCGGTCATAACAAACCCGCGAATACGCATAAACCGAATTAACACATGAGTAAGTCCGCAAAAATCATTCTGATTAGTGCAGGCGTCCTTATACTTGGAGGCGCACTCTTTGCTTGGTATTGGTTCCATAAACACACTTCTGATATTCACCTGAAGTACGTTCCGAAAGAAGCTGCTGCTGTATTCTCTATTCACACCAGAGAGTTAGCAGAAAAGCTTGATCCGGAACAAGTGAAGGAATTGAAACCTGCTACACAAACAGTGAATGATCTTCCGGATTTTCTCACTAATCTAATGACTGATCCGTTCAGTACGGGAATTGATCCTGTACAGAATATTTACGGGTTTGCAGAAAAACATAATCAGACAACAGCCACAGTGCTTGTAATTGCTGTAGCCGACGAAAGCAATTTCGAAACGTTTGTAAAGAAGATGTTTCCTGAAAGAACTGCAGAACCCGGCGACGGATTCAACTATCTTGACATTGACGATTCACGTTCCTTAGGTTGGAACGATGAAGTAGCAATTTTTGTTGCTGTTAACGATATGGATGTGCGTGCTTATACGGAGAAACTGCTTGCGCAACAGGAAGAAAATTCAATTCAAACCAACGAGGACTTTAAAGCGTTCAATGCAAAATCATTTGATGTTGGACTCTTCACCGACAATAAGCGTCTTTCCGGATTGAATATGGAAACATCGGCATTATCGTTGATGGGAATGAGCACCGGTCACAGCGAATTCTTCGTTCGTTTCGAGCAAAATGAAATTGTTACAGAATACATTGCTTCTCAACAAGCAGGAACGCCGCTTATGAAGAAAGAGGGAATTCCAGCTGCGGAACTTACGCTCTTGGGGATGAAAAATCCTTTGTTGTTTTTGGGAATGAACTTAGACGTTCAAGCATTGCTAGCATCTGCAACCAGCGATCCAAACATGGCTCCCAATGTTGAAGGAATAACTGCATCTTTAGGAATGACCAGTGAAGAAATGGCGAAGCTGTTCACAGGAACAATTACAGCATCTGTTTCTGATTACGAAGACATATTCCAAACAGATCCACGCATCAAACAAGAAACAGCGAAGATGATGGGCTCCATTGCGGAAGCCGGAGAAGTTGGCGATTTTTTCAAGTCAATGATGTCCATAGAAGTACCGATTACCTGCATCAGCATGGGGATTACAGATGCCGACCAAGCCAACAAAATGCTCGCTTCTATTGGCATGAAACAAATGGAAGGCGGATTCTGGGCTGCTCCGGGAGTTGATCTTGTCGTATACAGTGTGGTTACTCCTACTCATCTCGTGATTACGAACGACTACAGATGCGCTGACGCAATTGCGAAGAACGGACAACTTCCGGGAAAACTTCCTTCAGATTACGCTGCAAAAGTTCCTTCGCAACCTTTTTCATTGTGGATGGATTTCGATAAATCACACATGCCACCACTACTCCTAGCGCCAGTAAGTCCTATTCTAGGAGCAGATGAACTTGCGGCGTATGTAAATATGTCTGAATTCGTTTCCAATGTCAAATTCGAATCCGACAAGTCTAGCTCATCATTTCACTTTGTGATGCCGGAAAACACAGAAAATTCATTGGTACGCACCATCAAGTATTTTTCAAAGTAGAATGAAATTCCGCTTAGAACAAGTCATCCCCGTTCCGTTAGCTGATACTCCTCTTTCGGAGAAATCGCTTTGGAAAAAAGATATTGAGCTTGATGGCCATGCAGTAATTCTTGCAGAAGCTCCATCGGGAACAGGAAAGACAACCTTGCTTTCTTTGTTGTACGGCGTTCGTCACGACTATCACGGCAAAATATTTCTGGATGGAGATGACATTGCATCCTTCTCCATTGAAAAATGGTCGGAGTTGCGCACACACAGAATCTCAGCCGTATTTCAGGATTTGCGATTGTTCCCTGCTCTTACAGCATTGCAAAATATTCAGATCAAGAACCAAATGAAAGATGTGTTTTCTGAGTCTGAAATTCGTACGATGGCGGAGCAACTCGGAATAGCACATCGACTTGATGCCCCTTGCGGAAAATTGTCGCTTGGACAACAACAGCGTGTTGCGATCATTCGCTCGTTGGCGCAGCCATTTGAATTTCTTTTGCTCGATGAGCCATTCAGTCATTTGGACGATGGCAACTCACGTAAAGCGGTAGAATTAATTCTTGCTCAGTGCAAAAAAAATAATGCAGGATTATTGATGACCAGCCTAGGACCATCAGATATGTTTCCGTTTAACCAACATATAGCGATCTGATATGGTGAACAAATTGCTTTTCTCACACCAGCGTTTCGGATTCCTGATGGGCGCTATCATCGGTTCGCTTACGGGCATCGTACTATTGCTAGGGTCCATTCAATTGTACATCGATTTCGATCGTTTGATTAACGGATCAAGTGATATTAATCAGCCGCAATACCTCGTGATCAACAAACAAGTAAGCGTGGTCAATACCTTGTTCGGTGGGCAAAAAGGATTCTCTGAAAATGAAATTACCTCATTAAAGGAGATTGATGGAGTAATGGATGTGGCACCACTCACAGCTAGCCGATTTAAAGTGGCGATGAGTATGGGAATGGAAGGAATGCCTGGCTTACCAGGAATGTATACCGATCTTTTTTTCGAAGCCGTGCCAGATGAATTCACAGATGTTTCGCGTGAAAAATGGAATTGGTCAGAAACAGATTCACTCATTCCAATCATTGTACCACGCGATTACATCAAGCTCTATAATTTCGGTTTTGCACCAACCCAAAAACTGCCGCAATTAACGGAAGACATGATTGGTATGGCCACATTCAACATTGTGATCACGAAAGGTAGAGACCGTATTACATACAAAGGAAGAATCGTTGGGTTTACGGAACGCATTAATACAATTCTAGCCCCGAAAAGTTTCATTGATTTTGCTAATCAAGAATTTGCTGGGGTTCAACGAGGACAGTATGCTCCTAATAGAGTTATTATCCGTTGCAAAGGAGCTGCCACATCACAGCTGGTAGAGTATTTCGGTGAAAACGGGTATGAAACCAGCGAGGAAAGTTTGCGCAATAGCAAGATGAGTTCAGTGCTGAATCTGATCATGACAGTTTGCGTAGCATTGGGAAGCGTGATCATTTTCTTATCACTAATCATTTTCCTGCTTTATTCTCAACTCATCATTGCACGTTCTTCGTATGAAATTCAAACTTTGATTTTTATAGGAAGAAGTCCGCGAAAACTGATCATGAACTACATGAAATTCTATACCATGGTGTTCAGCCTTTTGATCGTAACGGCGTTGCTTTGCGTGTACTTCATCAAAATCTGGGTAGGCGCTGTTGCTTCAGCCCAAGGCTTCCCTTTACGTTCAGGAGTTGACCTTTCAATCTGCTTAATTGCGTTAGGCCTTTTTATTTTCTTCTTAATTTTCAACTATTTAAGTGTCAGGAGAAATATCGTCTCGCTAGCAAAAGGGCGATAAATTCGGCGCGATTATTGTGGTATTCGCATGGCATTATCACACATTTCATTATTGTCAATAGGTTTTATGAAACAGATTACACTCCTCGCTTCAGCACTTTTGCTTTTCGTTTCCGCTTACGCACAGAAACCAGCTCCTGGACATGGTCGACCAGTAAGCAAGAACCAGCAAACGCTTGATTTGAAAGTTCACATCAACGGACTTACTAGTGGAAACGTTTTGCTTGCGCACTATTACGCTAACCAAAATCGCGTAATTGATACTGGAAAAGTTGATGCAAAAGGAAATGTTGAGTTCAAGGCAGACTCCGCTGCTCCCGGAGGAATTTACCTGGTTGTATTTCCAAGTACTCGTCACTTTGAGATAATTCTTGCTGAAGAACAAAAATTCAGTGTAGACGTTCCTGACACAACGAATATTGTTGAATCAATTAAGGTAACCGGTTCAAAAGAGAATACAGCATTTTATGAACATCAGCGTTTCATGAATGCACAAGGCAAGAAAGTGGAACCATTACGCGCGGCTCTTGAGAAAGCCAAAGCCAACCACAAACAGGATTCTGTGAAGTTGTTGAACAAACAAATTGCTGCAATAGACAGTTCTGTAAAAGCTTACAAAAGCGATTACTCAATAAAATATCCAGATTTCTTCATGTCAAAGGTTTTGCGTTTGATGGACGAGCCTGAATCTATTCCTTACGATAAGTGTCCAAAGAAAGCAGATGGTTCTATCGATAGTTCTTACAACTATTGGAATTACCGTCGTCATTATTGGGATGGAATGGATTTCACCGATGATCGTCTTCTTCGCACGCCGGTATACTATAACAAAATGAAATTCTGGGTTGAGAAAGTAGTGCCACAACATCCGGACACTTTGGCAATTCAGATGAATTGGTTGATTGATCAAACGGCTCAATCGGATGAATTATATCGTTACACTGTGAGCTACCTTACTTACAATTTCGAGTCTTCTAAAATCATGGGCTATGATGGTGTTTTCGTAAGTATTGTAGAGAACAACCATGCGAAAGGAAGATGTTGGTGGTTAACAGAAGAGAACAATAAGAAGATTGTTGATCGTGCGAAACAGGTAAAGTATACACTGATTGGAAATCAGGCGGTGAATTTGTTTTTGCAGGATTCTTCCGGCAAAATGGTTGAACTTGGTAAAGTACAAGCAACCTACACTATTCTGGTATTCTGGGATCCAACTTGCAGTCACTGTAAAACAGAAATTCCTGCGCTGAAAACGTACACTGATTCCTTGAAAGCAGCGGGTGTAAATGTTGAAGTGTACGCGATCTATTCGGAATTGGATTATCCAACGTGGAAGAAGTACATCAAAGAACACAAACACACGTGGAAAGATGTGTGTGCGAAAGATCAACAAGAATTGGCTACTGCAAAATACTACTACGATGTGTACAGAACGCCAACCTTGTATGTATTGGATGCCAGCAAGAAGATCATCGCGGGACGTTTGGACGATAAAGGTCTAAAGACGGTGTTGGATAGAAGGATTGAGCAGGACGGGAAGAAGTAGCCATTGAGATTAATTTGCTTTTAAAATATCTCTTGGGGCCAGTACTTCAGGTACAGTAACGAGTTGATCGTCTTCTCTTCTTATTTCTTTGCGCGGTTTAGACTATCACTCTTCATTACAGCTTCGTAATATCAGGCTAGCCAACAATTTAATTAATAGTGCAATACTGCTGTTTAGATCAATAGTAGGTGTAGCTATATTCCTCTTTGCTGTCAAAAGAATAATCCGGCCCATAATAATGTGAATTGCTCGAAATTTTCAAGCCGACATTATTGTAAGTATTATTCCTAGTCAAACCTCCCCCAATATCTTGTATCAAACGTTCACTGGTTTTATTACCAATTGCATCGTAAGAATATTCCATTTTATAGTCATTACTAACAGCAAGTGTACATTGATATTGATCATTATAAGAATACTTATTATGCATTGCGTACTCTCCAGTTGAAGTATATTCCAGAAGTAATCCTTTGGAATCGAAAATGGAAGTGGATGTAGAATGCTCACTTACAGACCCAACATTATTACCATATTCATCATAAGTAAACGTGGAAGTGCTATTAGACGATCCACCAAGAAAAGTAGATCTGATTAGCTGCCAGGACTCATTATAATCGTTAACAAACGTAAATAAGCTCTCACCTTTTTCATTCCAACCTTGCCCTGAAGTAGGCAACCCACGTTCATTGTAAAAATTTTCACTCTTCTTGTACCTTACACCATCACTATTCGTAGTCCATGTTACACAAGACTTTACTTTGTTTTTCTTCAACATAAATCCTTCACGATTCAAAATTGAATCCTTCATCAAATCCCAATTCTTGTACTTATTCAACTGTGCCTGGTGCTGCGCTTCGTTTTGATTGGTAACTACCAATTTTTCATCCTTCAGATCAATCGTTAGATAGTTTTTCCCCGCAGAAAAAATGACAAAATCCTCATGGGTGTACGTCTTAGTAGGTTTCTTTACGCTCAGAATCATTGCTTCATTCGGCCTAACTCTCACTATAGAGGCAACACCAGGCTGCACAGGATAATCAACAGAACCAATATTTACGTTTACAACACCAGTACCAGTCCACAAAATCTCTAAAGTAGTTGTGGCGGTAGATGGTTTTGGTGGTGTAGAAGTTGGTTTGGTTTGAGTAGGTGCGGGCTTTGGAGCAGGTTTCGGTTTTTCGAGTTGCGCGTTAGCTATTGAAGTAAATAAAGTAAACAGTATAATTAGGAATAATTGCAACTTAGTCTTCATAGTCATAATTGATGTATTCGAGGTGATGCAGTATCCAATGTGTACAAATTAATGCGCAAGAATCAGAAAGTGTCACAATTTATTTTCCACCAGAAATATTTTCAGCCACTTTTTGCACACCACTGACAATTGTACCTAATACAGGTTTCAAGTCCACTTTACTTCCACTTTTTTTTAATTCGTCAATTCGATTAATCCATCCCTTATAATTTTCCATTTGTTTGGGATTTTTCAGGACCTCACTATCATAATGAGCTTTACGAGCGTCATAGATTGAATTCAACAACCCTGATTGATCTTTATGCTTGTTAATAGCCTCAATCGTGCCAGTACCCCACTTTCCATCAACCTTTGCCCCCACTTCTCCTTGTACCTTCTCAATTATTCCCCCCTTCGCCCAGCCACCATTGACTTTTACATCTGCTAACATATTGGCAACCGATTGATCATTAATTTGGTCACCTTTCATTTTATTCCAATATTCAGTGCGGTAATATTGCTTTACACTTTCCTGAAGGTCCGGAAATTTCGCATTATGCTTAATTGTACCACCGGATGCTGCTTTGTATTTTTCAATTTCAGCCCAACCAGGCCAATTGGAATTCCATCGTTTTGAGAGTCCCATGTAAGTCTCACCTCCATAGTCGTTCTCCCGGTTGCTATATCCACCTTCGATTGTCAACGTCTTCCAAAAAAGTTCAAAGTCAGCCATGATCTACCAATTATTTTCTCGGTCTATAAAAAATCAAATTACCCTTGAATCAAGCGTTCGGAAAGCCCCATGACCCTTCCTTTGGTCCACTATTTCCAATTTGAATTCCCCAAACATTTCCGTTACTAACTTCTGTTGTAAAAATTCCCAAATGTGCTCGAATTGTCACTTTTTCACCCAATTCGTTTTTGTTAATATAACTGGACATCAAAACAATATCCTCGGGAGCTGCGCTTTCTCTACTAACTTTTTCATAGTGCTCAGGAAACTTCTCGATTGATTCGTCGGACAACCCGGCTGAAGCATGCGGAGCATCTTTAAAACCAGATTGCTTTATTACATCATGCACGAAAGAACTGCAGTCGGCATTTAGCGGCCCTTTATCTTTTTGTTTATACTTAACACCCTTCTTCGTGTACTCCTTCATCAATTCATCAGCTTTCGACAATATTGTAGATGCATAACTATTCGCAGCTACATTGCCAACGCCAATATTGTTCCCAACTTGATTTAGCGATACAACAATTTGCTCATTTATTTTGACCAATTCTGCCATATTATTAGAAGATAATATCAATCACAGCTACTTGATTAAAAAATAACGATTGCTCGAATCTACTTGCATCATGCAACAGTTAAAAAGCCGACCTGATCTGGACACAATTAATTCCCCAAAAACGTCTAAACCGATCCAGCACTAGCAGCAGCAGACCTAGCATCATCAGCTGCGCGCTCTGCTTCACGTGCAGAATCTTCTGCTTCATCAGCTGCTTTTTTGGCGTCTTCAGCTGCGTCTTCAGCATCTTCCACCGCCTTCTCAGCATCCTTTTTCAAATCTTCGATTTCGTCAACAAGATCCTTCGACGCGTCTTTGTTATCCTTGATCTGATCAAGCTCAGAAGTTGAATCTTCTTTCAAGTTGGTGATATCATCTTTCAGTTGCGTGCTTTCAGACTTCAATCCGTCAATATCATCTTTCAGTGTTTCGCTCTCTGATTTTAAGTCAGTAATCTCTGACTTTAACTGCTCACTATCTTCCTTCAATGTTACAATGTGATCCGTATCAGCTTGAGACTTTTCTTTCAACTCGCCAACATTTTCTGTAACGCTCGCCATTTGTTCTACCAAACCGGAAATTGTCTGCAAGTGCCCTTGAACTTCTGAAGTTGCGGTGTTGACTTCCTGCTCCAAATTTTGAGCTGAATCGCGCATTTCCACAATAGTTCCTTCGTATGTTCTGGCTTGTTCTACAAGTGCTAATGCTTCCTGATCATATGAACGTATTGTCTCCAATTGAGTTTGCGCTTCTTGAGCGTGTTGTGCCGCTTGGCTAGCCGCATTTTCCGCGGTCCCCTCGTGACTTTGCGCCTGACTCATTGCACCTTCGGCAATTTGTTCATGTGATTGAGCTTGTGACATTGCAGCTTCCGCAGTTTGTTCATGGGACTGCGCTTGCGATTCTGCGGTTGCGGCAGCTTGCTCATGTTGCTGCGCCTGATTCATTGAATTGCTTGCAGCCTGTTCATGCGCCTGTGCTTGCGATTCTGCTGTTGCGGCTGCTTGCTCATGAGCCTGCGCTTGCGTCATTGCAGTACTGGCAGACTGCTCGTGCGCTTGTGCTTGTGATTCTGAATTTGCAGCTGCTTGTTCGTGAGCCTGTGCCTGTGTCATTGCAGTGTTTGCTGCTTGCTCATGTGCTTGCGATTGGGTCATTGCAACCAATGCGTCTTTTTCGTGACTCTGAGAAAGCGTCATTGCAGAAAGTGCATCCTTCTCATGTGACTGAGTAAGTGTCATTGCTGACAATGCATCCTTCTCATGCGTTTGAGAAAGTGTCATAGCATTCAACGCATCTTTTTCATGCGACTGTGACAAATTCATTGCTGAAAGTGCATCCTTCTCATGCGACTGTGTGAGATTCAGAGCAGACAATGCTTCTTTCTCGTGCGTTTGCGTAAGATTAAGAGCAGACAATGCTTCCTTCTCATGCGTTTGTGTCAACGTCAGTGCTTCCTGAGCATCTTTTTCATGAGTTTGCGCTTCTCTCATTGCCTCTTGGGCGTCATTCTCATGATCCTTGGTCTTATTTAGGGCTTCCAAAGCTTCTTGCTCATATCCGGTAATTGTATTGAGAGATTCTTGGGCATCGCGTTCATGTGAGTTGGCTTGATTCAACGATTCTGCTGCATCACGTTCATGCGCTGATGCCTGATTCATGAATTCTGCCGCTTCTTTCTCGTGCGATTGCGTTTGCGAAACAAACTCAGCAGCCTCTTTCTCGTGCGCTTCTGTTTGATTCAAAAACTCCATCGTTTTTTGTTCGTGCTCTTCTGTTTGCGTCAGAATATCAAGTGCTTTTTGTTCGTGCTCTTCAATAGCAGTAAGAGAAGAAGCCGCTTTCGTTTCAGATTCCTGTATTGACGAGACAGTTTCATCAATAGAGTCCGTTTTTTGGGCAGATTGCGTGTGCAACTCTTCTATTTGACTCAAATATTGTCGTGCTTCAACCAATATCGAAGTCTCAAGTTCTTCAGAAACCTGATCTGCTTTTCCTCGAATAGACTCCATTTCCTCATAGAGCGAAGCAATTTTCAAATTTGTCTCTTTGACCTCATTTAAAACAGAGTCAATTTCCTGTTGTTTGGTCAACATCTCCTCATACAAAACATTCATTTTGTCAGCGAGGACCTGAGCTTCAGTAGCCATAATAAAAGATTTAAAAACGATCAATGCAAGTGAGTAAAAATAAACAACTTTAGCCAATCAACCAATATCGTGGCACTCACCATTTGTGGTCATTTTGAACCCTGATTTTTGTAAATTCGCCATCACATTTCAATAAACCACGCATGACACGGGAAGAAGCCATTCACTTACTAGGAGTATCTGATTCCTCAACGGATCAGGATATTCAGAAGAAGTACAACGATTTGTATAATGATTACCAGATTCGTTTGACCAACGCACCAACGCCGAATCTGAAAAAACTCTACCAAAAGAACCTTCAGGAACTCAACGAAGCTGTCAACCTGCTCTTGAAAAGTGAAACTGCAGGAATTCTGAAAGATCTACCTTCATCAGCTCCTGTATTCGAATCTGGAGAACAGCAGCAAAACACGCCAAGTCAACCGCAGACTACATATGGTTCTCAAAACATTGCAACTAACTCATCAAAGAAAAATCAACCAGCTCCAAAGTCCACTTCGAAGGGAGTTTACATTTTTGGAGTACTTTGCGTGATTCTTCTCTCGGTTGCGATACTGCTGTTCATTTTCTTTAATGAAAACAAGCAAATAGTTGCTGAACAGGAAAATTCGATAGCCGTACTTCGTGCACACTCTGATTCTGTTTCGATTTTGTTGAATGATTATACATCCAAATTTTCAAACGGGTTAATGCAGATTAAGAACGAAGGAAGTGAGCCTCTTAACGTCACTTGGTTGATTGTTAGCTATCGAAATGAAACGGGTGGATTTACCAAGTTAGAAAAGTGGATGGACGTCACAATTCGCGCGGGCGGTTCAGAAAAATTACAAGTGGTTGAAGGCAGTAAAGTAACATGGGATGGATCTGTGATTAGCTATGCGTTTGGAATAAATTACGCAGGCCGGGAGATATTCCAGTCTGGAATATGGTCTAATGACGCAGTCGATGGTGCA
>Ga0114980_10002996_pt1 | contig 11730 bp, 5 predicted proteins | sample S_140806_EF_Meta_FD_87018 | JGI IMG/M metagenome (GOLD analysis project Ga0114980, IMG submission 87018) | Freshwater microbial communities from Lake Simoncouche, Canada to study carbon cycling - S_140806_EF_MetaG | ecosystem: Environmental > Aquatic > Freshwater > Lake | place: Lake...
AAATCAATCATCAATCAACATGAAAAGAACAATGCATATCGCAGTGCTTCTGCTTTCGTTGTTGCCTGCTTCCTTGCTGGCCAACGAGGGTATGTGGCTGGTAAGTTTGCTCAACCGCATGAACGAAGCCGAAATGAAAGGGCTTGGTCTCAATCTTACCAAAGAAGAAATTTACAGCATCAACACAGCTTCTCTGAAGGATGCAATTGTGCGTTTGAATTACGGACAATGCACCGGAGAAGTGGTGAGCGGCAAGGGGTTGATTTTTACGAATCACCACTGTGGTTACGATGCAATTCAAACGCTTTCAACCGTAGAGAACAACTTGTTGCTCGATGGTTTTTGCGCTAAGAGTTTTGCAGAAGAATTGCCAATCGAAAATTTCAAGATTTCGTTTTTGGTTCGTATTGAAGATGTGACTCAACAAATGCTTGCAGCTGTAAATGACGGCATGGCAGAGGCCGATCGCGACAAGGCGCTCGCAGCGAAAACAAAGGAATTGATTGCTGCTAATACCGCCAATGGCCAGTATGAAGTAGAGGTGAAGTCATTTTTCTACGGCAACGAATATTACATGATGGTGTACCAAACCTTCAGCGACATCCGTTTGGTGGGTAACCCGCCCGAGAGCGTTGGAAAGTTTGGTGGTGACACCGACAACTGGATGTGGCCTCGTCACACGGGCGACTTCTCGATGTTGCGTATTTATGCCAGCAAGGACAATCAGCCTGCAGCCTACAGCAAGGACAATGTTCCTTACAAGCCTAAGCACTTCTTGCCAGTTAACATCGACGGTGTTTCAGAAGGTGATTTCACCATGATTATGGGTTTCCCTGGTCGCACAAGCCGATACCTTACGTCATATGGTATTCAGCAAGCGGTTGATACTCGCAACCCGGCGCTTATCGAGTGCCTTGGAATGAAACTCGAAAGCTGGAAGAGCGTGATGGATAAAGATGCGCGCGTGCGTTTGATGTATGCAGCGAAGTATGCTTCTACGGCCAACGGATGGAAATACTACATTGGCCAAACACGCGGTTTGAAGCGTTTGGATGTGAAGAGCGATAAGGCGAAAATCGAAACAGATTTCACGCGTTGGTTGAATGGCAACGGCACCACCAAGTCGAAGTACGGCGAGACGCTTAAAATGGTTCAGGAATACTACAGCGAGTGGGACCCATTCGTAAAAGCTTCTACGTATTCTTCATTGTGTGGTGCAGGTGGTGCTGAATTCATGGGCTTCGCAGCTGAAATGGGCGAGGCCATCAAGCAGATTCTTGCTGAAACCGACGAGGCGAAGCGCAAGGAAGGTTTGGCGTCATTGAATGCTGACATTGAAGCGCATTTCAAGGAGTATGATGCAGCTACAGACAAGGTTGTATTCGTGAATCTCACGAACCTCTACCGTGAGCGCATCACGACCGATCGTCCAACCTGGCACGCAACACTCGATTCGAAATACAAAGGCAGCGCAGCAGCTTATGGCAATAAGTTGTTTGAGTCATCCATCTTTACGGATAAGGCTCGCCTGATGGCGTTTTTGGCTAAGCCAAACGCGAAGGTGATTGACAAAGATTTGGCGTTCATCACCGCTACAAGTGCCAATGAACACGCCATGAAATTCCGTGGTATGAATCCAACTGCGAAGTTTAACAAGGGCATGCGTCAATTTGTTGCCGGCTTGCGTGAAATGAACCCCGGTAAGGCATACGCTCCGGATGCGAACAGCACCATGCGTATCACGTACGGTATTGTGGATGATTATAAAGCTGCTGATGCCGTTCATTATGATTATTACACCACTGCTGCGGGTATTATGGAAAAGCGCGACAACACCAATCCGGAGTTCGTTGTGCCTGATAAACTTGCTGATTTGATTACTAAGAAAGACTTCGGACGTTATGCCAACAGCAAAGGCGAATTGCCTGCTTGTTTCATTCACAACCTGGATATCACAGGCGGTAACTCAGGAAGCCCTGTAATTGACGGCGATGGAAACATCGTAGGTATTGCGTTCGATGGTAACTGGGAAGCCATGAGCGGCGACATCGCGTTCGAGCCTGAATTGCAGCGCACTATCTCGGTTGACATTCGCTACGTGTTGTTTGTAGTGGAAAAATTGATGGGCGGTAGGAACATCATCGATGAGTTGAAGTTCGTGAAGAAGAAGCCTGTAATGGTTACTGCTCCTATCATTCCGGATGTGCCTGTTGCTCCTACAACAGAGCCGGCGAAGAAGGAAGCGAAGGAAGTGAAAGAGACAAAGAAGGAAACTGCAAAGCCTACCTTGCAGCCTGCGAAAAAGAAATAATCGAGACAATAGTTCATTAAAAAAGGCGCCAAGCGGCGCCTTTTTTTATTCAATCGAATTGCAATTACGCATTCGCATTCATGTTGTCGAGAACGTTCATCACTTCTTTCACTGCTTTTGCAGATGCATCGAGGAGAGCCTTTTCGCTTTCATTCAGCTGAAGTTCGATGATTTTCTCTACGCCGTTTTTACCCAATACAACGGGAACGCCGAGGTAGATGTCTTTCAAGCCGTATTCGCCCTGCAACCATACGCAGCAAGGGAAGATACGCTTCTGGTCGCGAACGATGGCTTCCACCATTTGCGCTGCAGCAGCACCCGGTGCATACCATGCTGAAGTACCCAGCAAGTTCACGATTTCACCGCCGCCTGTTTTAGTGCGTTCAACGATGGCGTTCAGTTTTTCTTCTGAAATCAGTTCGGTTACCGGAATACCACCTACAGTTGTGTAGCGTGGAAGTGGAACCATGGTGTCGCCGTGGCCGCCCATCAATACCGCCTGAATGTCTTTTGGTGAGCAGTTGAGTGCCTCAGCCAAAAATGCGCGGTAACGAGCAGTGTCGAGGATACCGGCCATACCAAACACACGGCTTCTGTCAACCTTTGCTGTAAGGTATGCGCAGTAGGTCATAGCATCGAGCGGATTGCTTACTACGATAATCTTGGCATTGGGCGAATACTTGATTACGTTTTCAGTAACCGTCTTCACGATACCTGCGTTGGTAGCGATCAAATCGTCGCGGCTCATGCCCGGTTTGCGCGGAAGGCCGGAGGTGATAACAACTACATCCGAATCGGCTGTTTTGCTATAGTCGTCGGTGCTTCCGATGGTGCGACTGTCATACAGATTGATGGGGGCGGTTTGCCAAATGTCGAGCGCTTTGCCTTCTGCGAAGTTGGGCTTGATGTCGACCAGCACAATTTCGTTGGCAATCTCGCGGTGTGCGAGTACATCAGCACAGGTAGCGCCTACATTGCCTGCACCTACTACGGTTACTTTCATGGTAGAATTTTTTTTAGGTTGCGACCAACAACCCGTTGATCGGCGCGCAAAATTAGCACGCAATTTTGCTTGGACAACTGCCGTTGTTTTGCACAACAGGGGCAGAATTACCCACACTTGCGGTTTTTTGCGATTCCACGACCATCTTTGAACCGATTATGCAACGAATAACCAATAGATTTCTAACGATTGTAGCGCTGATGTTTTCGGTGCTTTGCATGTATTCCCAGCCCAGCATGTATGCCCAGCCCAAACCTGGAACCCTTTTACTGGAGGGAACTCCGGGTGTTGATTACAATAAAAAGGATGCGAAGGGAAAGCGCGACGGGCTGTGGGTGCAGCAATGGCGCGATACGCGGAATCTCCTCTACAAAGGACAGTACGAGCATGGCAAACCTGTCGGTGATTGGCAGCGCTATTATCCCGACGGAAACCTCGCTGCGGTAATGACGCACGTGCAAGACACCACGGTTGTTGATGCTGTTTTCTTCCATCCCGACGGCGAAACTAAAGCCTCGCAGGGTCGTTTTCAAAACAAGCAAAAGGAAGGTAATTGGAAAATCTGGAATGAAAAGGGGACCTTGGTTTCCGATGAGAATTTCAAGGATTCCTTGTTGGAAGGTCCGTGCAAATACTTTTTCGAGAATGGGCAGTTGTTGAAATTGGAAACGTTCAAGTTGGGGCGATTGGAAGGTCCCTTCACTGAGTATTACGACAACGGCAAGAAAAAGTCGGAGGGTACGTATTCAGCCGGCGAGAAGGAGGGTGTATTCAAGCAATGGTTTGATTCGGGCATAGTGGATTGCGAAGGGAAATATTTGAAAGGTGTGCAGGATGGAACGTGGTATTACAATTATCCCGATGGCAAACTGAAACTTGCCTTGCTCTATAAGCGTGGTAAGGAAATGAGACGCAAGTATGAGAATGGTACGTTCAAGGAGTATTATGATAGTCAAATGCCGAAGATGGAATATTCCTTCGAAAACGGAATGAAGAACGGTCCGTTCACGGAGTGGTACGACAAGGGACAGTATGTGCAGGTGCCCGGTTCGGCCGAAGACAAGGAGATGGGCATCATCTACCGTGAAAAGCTCGAGGGCACGCAAGTGCGCATGAAGGGCGATTACGTCGATGATAAGTTGGAAGGCGAAGTGGTGTTTTACCGCGAAAACGGGAACATCGAAAAAGTAGAGGAGTGGGTCGACGGAAAGTTGGTCAACACGCGCGCGGTTCCGAAGTAATAACGCTATCTTCGTTTGCTATGAAGAGGCTGATTATTCGCTTGTTGATTGTTGTTGGAATTGCTGCGAATGCTTGCTTTTGCGGCATTCAAGCGCAAACAGCACCCGGTAAGTATTGGGTGCGTTTTACAGATAAAAGCAATTCACCTTATAGCCTATCTCGACCGGAGGAATTTCTTTCGTCGAAGTGCATCGAGCGTCGCGATCGACTGAGTTTGGGTTTTGACGAGCTTGATTTGCCCGTAAACCAAACGTACATCGATCAAGTGCTGTCCATGGGCCCTGGCTTGTTGCATCACAGAAGCAAGTGGTTCAATGCAATCACCATCGCTACGGAAGATTCAACCTGGTTGGAGAATGTGAGGTTGCTCCCGTTCGTTGCCGAAGTCAAGAGTTGTCCTGAAACCACAAGCAGTCCAAGTGGTTTTCAAAATAAGTTTTTTATTGATGAGAAAGATACACGCGCAGAAAAAATGCTGTTTGTGTGCGATTCATTTCCGCTGTATGGAATGGCGTGGAGACAAACGGAGATGATTAATCTGCAATGGTTGCACAGCCTTGGTTTCATGGGTGAGGGAGTGGACGTCGCTCAGTTTGACGCTGGCTGGAGCCGCACCGATCTGTTGCCTGCTTTCGAGCGCTTGCGCAACGAAGGACGAATAAAAATGACACGCGATTTTGTATTTCCGGATAATGCGAATGTGTATACCTACAACAGCCACGGCACGTCGGTGCTGAGCATTATGGCCGCTTGGTTGCCGGGTGAAATGGTAGGGGCAGCTCCGGAAGCCAATTATTACTTGTTTCGCACGGAAGATCCATTCAGCGAGTTCCCGGTAGAAACAGACAACTGGGTGGTCGCTGCCGAATTGTGCGACAGCCTGGGCATCGATATCATCAACTCGAGCCTGGGGTATTCTCTGTTCGATGACCCAGGCTACGATTTCTCGTATGCCGATATGAATGGAGCCACGGTTCATTGTTCGATTGCGGCAGCTATTGCCGCTCGGAAGGGGATTTTGGTAGTGAACAGTGCGGGCAATTCGGGCGATGATCCGTGGCGTTACCTTACTGCGCCATCCGATGCAGACGGCATATTGGCTGTGGGCGCTGTGGGTCCGCAAGAGCAACATGCCTGGTTTAGCAGCTATGGTCCCTCGGCCGATGGCAGGGTGAAGCCCGATGTGTCGGCTATGGGCGCGGCGACGGCTTATGCAGCGCAAGACTCCACCATTCGAACCGGTAATGGTACCTCTTTCAGTTCGCCCCTTATCGCGGCAGCTTCGGCTTGTTTGTATCAGGCTTTCCCCAATGCGTCTTCGATGCTCTTGCGCGATGCGATTGTGCGAAGCGCATCGGCCTATGCTTCGCCGACTGATTCACTGGGCAATGGAATAGCCGACTATTATAAAGCCTGGCAATTGATGCAAGGGCCAACTTCTGTGGAAGGAGACTTCAGCGCTTCGGTGTATCCCAATCCGTGCACGCAGGCGATGCGCGTTATTTTGGATGATGCCAAATCGTGCAATGTGCAGTATGCGATTTACGATGCCATGGGACGAAGGTGCTTTCTAAGTGCCGGTTTAGTTGCTGTGGATGGGCATGGCACTTTCACCATCGATAATGCCGTTCAAGCCTTACCGGCCGGGAATTACACATTGCACATCTTCTGGGAATTGCGCAACTCGATGGTTTCATTTACCAAATTCACTTCACCATGAAATTGATTCTGCTTGCGTTTAGTCTGCTTGTTGCAGGACGTGTATGCGCTCAATTCGAAGTAGGCCATGTGTCTACCACTTACATCGACCTCACACGGTCCGACATATCAATTGCATGCGAAGTGTATTATCCTTCAACGATGGCCGGCGATGCAGTTCCTGTTGCGGATGGAACGTTTCCGTTCATTGCTTTCGGACATGGTTTTGTGATGGATTATACCGCGTATCAGAATATCACCGATGCGATTGTTACTTCGGGTTATGTGATGATTTACGTTGAAACGGAAGGCGGCTTTGCTCCGGCGCATGCGGACTTTGGACTCGACCTCGCCTATGTGGCCGATCATTTTTTTGAAGAGAATGCTACAGCCGGTTCGCTGTTTCAATCGCACCTCATCGACCGTTGCGCCATTATGGGACACAGCATGGGCGGCGGTGCAACGTGGCTCGCTGCGACCACGAGCGCAAGTGTTGATTGCATAGCAGGATTAGCACCGGCCGAAACCAATCCGTCGGCTATTGCAGCAGCCTCAAATGTGAATGTACCCGCCCTGGTTTTATCGGGAAGCAGTGATGTGGTAACACCTCCCGCCGATCATCATATTCCGATCTATGAAGGCACCACCACTGAGTGTAAAATCTTCGTCGATATTCTGAACGGCTCGCACTGTGGCTATGCCAACTCCGGTTCGCTGTGCGATTTCGGAGAGTTTGGATTTAATGGGTTGAGCCGAGCTGAACAACAGGTCATCACGCATGATTTATTGCTTGCTTTTTTTGATTTTCATTTGAAAGACCTCAGCACGGGAAATACCACGTTGCAGAATTACAATGGTACGCAGACGAATGTCGAAATGCTGATTGAATGCTTGAGTTCTGTTGCACAATCAGACTCTCCAGGCATGTTGGTATTTCCGAATCCATGCACGGAGTCTTTGTTTCTGGAAGGCGATGCTAGCGGAAGCATGACCTACAGTGTTATGGATTTTACGGGTAAAGTAGTAGTGTCAGGTAAATTGATGTTCTCCGGCGGGAGCGCTGAAGTAAACACAAATCAATTGCCTGTAGGCGTTTATACTATTCTGTTGAATGATCAAGCCGCAGCGCGCTTCCTGAAGCGCTAATCGAGGAGCTATTATCCATGTAAACGAAAAATTACCGGATCATATGTTTGAAAATAATCGACAACATAATTTCTATATAATTATGAACAGTGTAAATTTTTTTAAGGCCTATATCTTTCTTTCTTTTTTTAGTATAAATATTCTGTATGCTCAAGATGGCTCATTAGACCAAAGTTTTAATCCGGATGATGCAGGATTCGGAGTGGGAAATGGAGCAAACGGACAAATTCATACAATTAGTTTACAAGCCAATGGCAAAATTGTATTTGCCGGTCAGTTTGACGAATACAATTCATATGATAGAGAACGTGCTGCAAGGGCAGAGGAAAACGGAATGATTGACCCCTCTTTTGCCGTTGGAGATGGATTTGATAATGTTGTAAGGACAAGTGCTGTTCAAAGTGATGGTAAAATTGTATTTGGTGGAGACTTTGGCCAGTTTAACAACCAGGTTAGAAACAGAGTTTTAAGACTCAATAGCAACGGAACTATCGACAACACGTTTAATATAGGAGGTGGCGCAGATGCGTCTGTTTTTGCCTCAGCCATTCAGTCTGATGGGAAAATTTTGATAGGTGGAGCATTTTTGTCATACAACACAACGTATATTAATTATATTGTAAGAGTAAATGCGAATGGAAGTGTCGACAATTCGTTTTCAATTGGCACAGGGCCCAATGGCTTAATAAGAGATATATTGATTCAGCCCGATGGAAAAATTCTAATTGCAGGAGCTTTTACCTCATACAATGGCAATCCAGCCAATAGGTTGGCAAGGATAAACAGCGATGGTTCGTTTGACAATACGTTTAACGTTGGTACAGGTGCAAACAATTTAATAAGTAGCATTGCTATCCAAAACGATAATAAGGTAATAATTGCAGGTAATTTCACATCCTATAATGGGAATGCATATAATAGGATAGCAAGAATAAATTCGGATGGAAGTTTCGATAATAGCTTTACAAACGGAACAGGAGCAAATGCTTTTATCACCAAAGTGTTGTATCAGCCAGATGGTAAAGTTTTAGCTTTTGGCGACTTTGCTACATTTAATGGTTACAATAGAAACCGCATTGCAAGATTAAACTTCGATGGCACTATCGACGAGACTTTTTTAATTTCAACCGGTGCAAATGCTTCAGTTTTAGCTGCAACGTTGCAGCCCGATGGAAAGATTATTCTAGGTGGAGTTTTTACAGATATAAATGGTGTGCTTGGAAATGGGATTGCTAAACTAAACTCAAATGGTAGTGTTGACACTACTTTCAATACCCCCAGCGGTTCAAATAATAATGTAGAGGAATTTGCATTTCAGCCTGATGGGAAAATATTAGTCGGAGGAAATTTTACGAATTACAACAATGCCAACGTGGGCTATTTTGTAAGGCTAGGTCAAGATGGATCACTTGATGAAGCTTTTGGTGCCGCTGCAGATAATCAGGTTTTAGGAATCGCAATTCAAAGCGATGGAAAAATAATTATAGGAGGAGATTTTTCCAATGTAAACGGTGTATCAAGAGGAAGAATTGCAAGACTGAACCCTAATGGAAGTTTAGATTTAACATTTAATCCTGGTGCAGGGTTCGATAATGTTGTTTATGAAGTAACTCTCCAACCTGACGGCAAAATCTTGGTGGGGGGAGAGTTTATGTTTTATGATGGTCAACTAAATAGGAGATTAATAAGATTAAACCCGGATGGTACCAAAGATGAATCATTTGATACAGGCGATGGTGCATTTAGTTTGATTAATAATTTAATCGTAAGGCCGGATGGCAAAATAATTATAGCTGGAGATGCAGGAACTTACAACAATGTTTCTGTAAACGGACTTGCTGTGCTAAACCAAGATGGGAGTGTTTACAATGGTTTTGCTTTGCCTCCTGAATATTCGGGTGGGATTGAGAAAGTAGCCTTGCAGAATGATGGAAAAATTGTTGTCACAGGTAGCTTTTTTTATTTCCATGGGATTCCAATGAACCATATCGCCAGAGTAAATGGAGATGGTACATTAGATAACACCTTCTTGGTGGGGAGTGGAGGTACAGATAATATTATGGCATTAGCCATTCAACCAAATGGTAAAATATTAATTGGGGGCTGGTTTAATTCATTCAACGGTTTTGAAACAGGACGAGTAGCAAGACTAAATCCAAATGGTTCCGTAGACAGTACATTTCAAGTGGGCAGTGGCGCAAATGCCGGAGTGTTTTCAATGGGTATTCAAAACGACGGTAAAATTATGATCGGCGGATTGTTTACGGACTATAATAATATTGGAAGAAATCGAATTGCGAGACTTCAAAATTGTACAGGTCAAAGTTTTTCCACATTAAACGTAAACACATGCAATGCCTACACAGCGCCTAATGGACAAGTATTTACCGATAGCGGTAATTACTTCATTACCATTCAAAATGCTGCCGGATGTGATAGTATAATTGCCTTGAATTTGAACATTAGCCAGCCAACACCAGTTGCTGTTAATGAAATTGCTTGCAATAGCTTTGTTGCGCCTAACGGTGAAACCCTCACGAGCTCAGGTATATATGATTATACTTTTCTTAATGGCAATGGTTGCGACAGCTTGGTTCAATTAAATCTTACCATTTGAATTCTTCTCAAAATGTTATTTCGACAAGTGTTTGCAATAGCTATACTGCCGCAAATGGTGAGGTATATACCACCTCTGGAACATACATTCAAAATCTTACGAATGCTTCCGGTTGCGATAGCACGCTTACGCTTATCCTTGAAATTAATTATGCAGCAACGAATACAATAAATGCTACCGGCTGTGCTAATTATATTGCTCCTGACGGACAAACGTTTACACAGGAAGGAACTTACGCAGTTACCATTCCTACATTTAATGGTTGCGATAGTATTATCACTATTAACCTAACTTTAGAAGCAATAGACACTACTGTAAATATTCTTCCGCTCGGTTTTCAAGCAAACGAAGCTTTAGCTTTTTACCAGTGGTTAGATTGCGATAATAATTTTGCTCCCATTTCCGGAGAGGTAAATCGTGAATTTTTCCCAAACTCACCAGGCAATTATGCTGTGCGAATTACGAATAATGGATGTGTGGATACCTCTGCATGCTATTCTTTCTCTACAGTGGACTTAAATAGGTTAGATTATCACTCTGCTATTAAGGTCTATCCTAATCCCTGTGCAGAAGAGCTTACGGTTGAATGTCACGGACGTGAATCGTTTTCGTATTCTATTGTTGACATCACAGGTGATGCAGTTTCCTCTGGTCGACTGCAACTCATCGGTCATCTCGTTGCAATCGATACTAGCATGCTTACAGCCGGCATGTATGTGCTTCAGCTGAACAATGAGCAGGCAGTGCGCTTTGTGAGGCGTTAAGGGGCTACTTTATCTTCGCTGCAACCATTGCACGTATCGCGCTTTCTTTCGCCTCAGCTAGCTTCTCAATCTCGTCTGCTTTTGCTAACAGTGCATCCGTAAACGTTTTGTCTTTGATGCCGCTAGCATTGATGCGCACGTTCATGACAGCACCCAAAACCGCAGTGCGTGCACACAAGGCGCCTACACCTGCGTCGGTTACCGAATTTGGATTACCTATTTCAACCATTTTCTCCATCACTTCCATGCTTTCATAGGCGATTTCGGCTGTGCGGTATGGAATCTCCATGGCATATTTCGATGCGCTTTCTATAGCTGCGCTGCGGGCTGCTTTTTCTTCGTCGGTGTTTTTGGGCAATGAAAACGCCTCCATGATTTTGTTGAATGCTGCTGTGTCTTCATCCACCAACTGCAGCATTTGCTTTTGGTAGGTCATTCCTTTTTCGGCCCACGCGCTAAACTCTTCCCAACGCTCATCCCAACCGCGTTTGTGCGACGATAGGTTGGCTACCATCGCTCCGAGCGATGCACCCAATGCACCCACATACGCGCTGATGCTGCCACCACCGGGGGCAGGCGATTCGCTGGCTGTTTCATCGGCAAAGGCAGTGAGGTTCATGTTCACCAGACGCTTGTTGCTGCCGAGCTTTTGTTCGATGAGGAACTCTATAATCTTCTCTTCGGGTTTGAAAGGCGCGAGGTCGTCGAGACCCAACGACTTCACCGCAATCTTGATTTTCTCTGTTTCTGAAATGCCCAATGAGCGCTCTTGCTTGCGCAGGAAATAATCGGCCGCATCGAGCAGTGATTGCCTCGGAATCAGTCCCACCAACTCCGAGCCTGTGACACGCACACCGCGCGCATCGGCTTTCTTGCACGCTTCTTCAAACGCTACATGCACGGGTGTTATGTTGATGTTGGTGAGGTTCAAGCTCAACTGCGCAATGCC
>Ga0114980_10002998_pt1 | contig 11719 bp, 9 predicted proteins | sample S_140806_EF_Meta_FD_87018 | JGI IMG/M metagenome (GOLD analysis project Ga0114980, IMG submission 87018) | Freshwater microbial communities from Lake Simoncouche, Canada to study carbon cycling - S_140806_EF_MetaG | ecosystem: Environmental > Aquatic > Freshwater > Lake | place: Lake...
ATTTCGGGCCAGTAGCTGGCTGGCGGGATGATGACGCCACCGGCACCCTGGATCGGCTCGGCAATGAAAGCAGCCACCTTGTCGGGACCGAGCGCCAGGATTTTTTGCTCCAGCCAACCCGCTGCGCGCAGGCCGAACTCCTGCGCGGTCTCGCCAGCCAGGCCGTTTTCAAAGAAATAGGGTTGCTCGATGTGCGTGATGTTGGGAATGGGCAAATCGCCTTGCGCATGCATGCCGCTCATGCCGCCCAGGGAGGCTCCCGCCATGGTGCTGCCGTGGTAGGCATTGACGCGGCTGATGATCACCTTGCGCTGTGGTTGACCCAGCAGGTCCCAGTAACGGCGCACCATTCGCACGTTGGAATCGTTGCTCTCGCTGCCGCTGGACGAATAGAACACGTGCTCAAAGCTGCGCTCACCCGCATTCGGCGCCAGGCTGGCCAGCTTGGCGGCGAGTTGCACCGCCGGCACATTGGTGGTCTGGAAAAAACTGTTGTAGTAGGGCAGCGTCATCATCTGCTGGTGGGCGGCATCGGCCAGTTCGCGCCGACCGTAGCCGACGTTGACGCACCACAGGCCGCTCATGGCGTCCAGCAGTCGGGCGCCCTCCGAATCCCAGAGGTAAATGCCCTCGCTGCGCACCATCACCCGGGCGCCGCGGCCGGAAAGGTCTTTGAAGTCAGTGAAAGGGTGCAGAAAATGCGCCGTGTCCAGGGCTTGGATCTGGGCGGTGTCGACCATTGGGTTCATGGGTAAAGCTCCTAGAAATGAGAGGGTGGGCGCTCAGACATGAAGCAACAAATGCTCGCGCTCCCAGGGCGAGATGACCTTCATGAACTCGTCGAACTCCAGCTCCTTGATTTCGGCGTAAACGGTGATGAACTCCTTGCCCAGCACCTCGTGCAGATCCGACTCGCGCCGCAGCCAGTCCAGCGCCTCACCCAGGCTGCGCGGCAGCGAGTAGGCCGACAGGTACGCGTCGCCTTTCATCTCGGCCTTCGGCTTGATCTTGTTCTTCAAGCCCAAATAACCGCAGGCCAGCGTCATGGCCAAGGCGACATAGGGGTTGGCGTCTGCGCCAATCACGCGGTTCTCGACCCGGCGGGCCTCGGGCGAGGAAATGGGTGAGCGGATACCCACGGTGCGGTTGTCATAGCCCCACTCGATGTTGATCGGGGCCGCCGTGTTGCGTGACAAGCGACGGTAGCTGTTGACGTAAGGTGCCACCAGCACCATGGCCGCAGGAATGTAGCGCTGCAAGCCGCCGATGTAATGCATGAAGGCCTCAGACGGCGAGCCATCCGGGTTGCTGAAGATGTTTCGCCCAGTGGCTTTGTCGAGAATGCTCTGGTGCACGTGCATGGCACTGCCCGGCTCCCCAGCGATGGGCTTGGCCATGAAGGTGGCGTACATGTCGTGGCGCAAGGCAGCCTCGCGCACGGTGCGTTTGAAGAAAAACACCTCATCGGCCAGCCCGAGCGGCTCGGCATGGAAAAAGTTGATTTCCATCTGACCGGCACCCACTTCATGGATCAGGGTGTCCACGTTCAGCTGCATCTTGTCGCAGTAGTCGTAGATCTCCTCAAACAGCGGGTCAAACTCGTTGACGGCATCGATGCTGTAGGCCTGACGCGATGTCTCGGCACGGCCGCTGCGACCGACCGGCGCGCGCAGCAGCGTGTTCGGATCGGTGTTGCGGGCGGTCAGGTAGAACTCCACCTCGGGCGCCACAATCGGCTGCAGGCCCTCGGCAGCGAACAGGTCGCACACCCGGCGCAGCACCGAGCGCGGGGCAAACGGCACCAGGTTGCCCCGCTGGTCAAAGCAGTCGTGGATGACCTGCGCGGTCGGGTCGGTGGCCCAAGGCACGATGCGCACCGTGGACGGGTCCGGACGCAGTTGCATGTCGCGGTCGGTCGGGTCGATCACGTCGTAATACGGGCCGCTTTCCGGAAATTCACCTGTGACCCCCATGGCCACAATGGCCTGTGGCAAGCGCATGCCCCGATCCTCGGTGAACTTGGTGCGCGGCAGGATCTTGCCGCGCGCCACCCCCGTCAAGTCGGGGACCAGGCACTCGACCTCGGTCACCCGGCGTTCGTTCAGCCATTGCTCCAGGTCATTGAAATTCAGGACATTTTTTTCATACATCGCCGTCTCCAGGGGTCGCCGGGCGGCCCCATCCTCAAACGGGGGAGTGCCACCATCAGCACGGACCGCGTGAGTCTGCCTGAGAATTGGCGCAGAATTAGAGCCAGTTTGGCCCAGTGGTTGGTGCCACTTTGCCACAAGCCCGGCCGGATCTGTAGCAACCCGTTGCTTACTCACTTTGTCATGCTGTCCGAACTGCTGTTGACCGACATCGCCCGTTTGAGCCAACTGGGCCGCTTACCGCTGCATCGCCAGTTGTACGAATCGCTTCGACGCGCCATCCTGGACGGCCGCGTGGGTGCCGGCGAGCGCTTGCCCTCCAGCCGGGAACTGAGTCAAGATCTGGCTCTGTCCCGCAACACGGTGATGGCGGCCCTCAGCCAGCTGACCGTGGAGGGCTACCTGGTCAGCCGGATGGGCAGCGGCACCTTTGTGGCCGATCAAGTCCCCCAACGCGTGACCACCATGGTCCTGCCGGCCCAAGGGTGGGCAGGATCAAGTCTGTCGGTCCGCGGTGAGCGTTTGGCCGGCAGTGCCAGTGCTGCAGACCTCGAAGTGCAGCCCTTCAGTTCAGGCACAGCCGACTTCAGCGCCTTTCCGGTGGCGCTCTGGCAGCGGCTGCAAAACAAGCACTGGCGGATGGTCTACCCCGAGATGCTGGATTACAGCGACTCTGGCGGCTATGCGCCGCTGCGGCGGGCCCTGGCCGACTATCTGAGGGTTTCTCGCAGCGTGCCACTGCAGGCAGAACAGGTCATCATCACCAGCGGCACGCAGCAGTCGCTGGCCCTGTGCGCCCACCTTCTCGCGGACCACGGCGACACCGTCTGGTTGGAGGACCCGGCCTATTGGGGCGCCACCAAGGTGTTCATGGCCGCCGGCCTGCACGCTCACCCGGTGGCGGTGGACCACGAGGGCATCGCGCCCGCAGCGGCTGACGAGCTGACGCCGCCACGGCTGGTCTACGTCACGCCCTCCCACCAATACCCCACTGGCGCGGTCATGAGCCTGGCCCGGCGCCACCAGGTTCTGGCGCTGGCCCGCCAACACCAGGCCTGGGTGCTGGAGGACGACTATGACAGCGAGTTTCGCTTCAGTGGCCCACCGATTTCATCCCTGACAGGGCTGGACCGTGATGAGCGGGTGCTCTACATGGGCTCCTTCTCCAAGGTCCTGTACCCTGGACTCAAATTGGGCCACTTGGTGGTGCCGCCCGGGCTGGTGGCCAGTTTTCGGCAGGCCCACTACGACTTGAACCGTCCGGGCCAATTGCCCCTGCAGGCGGCCCTGGCGGAATTCATCGACATGGGGCATTTCGCCAGCGCCCTGCGCCGCGCCCGGCAAAGCTATGCCGAACGCCGTCGCTGCCTGTTGGCCGCATTGCAGCCCTGCCTGGGCCCAGATGCCCGCATCACCGGCGCCGAACAGGGCCTGCACTTGTGCCTGCGGCTGGCTGCCGATGTGGACGACGGCGCGCTGGCCGCGCAGTTGGCCCGGGTCGGGCTGACGGTGCGGCCGCTGTCGGCCTACTGCCTGAGACGGCAGGACGCCCGGGGCCTGGTGATTGGCTATGGCTACACCCCATTGGCCGACATTGAACGCTGTGGCCCGCTGCTGGCACGCACCCTTGTGACGGCCTTGGCACAGGCTCACAGCGCATCGCGCAAGCGGTAAAACAGCATTGCCAGCGCCAGGGTTGGCATGCGCAGCAAGCGCCCGCCCGGGAAGGGCCGGTGCCTGAGCCGGGCAAACACATCGAAACGTGCCGCCTGTCCCGCCACCGCCTCAGCCACCAAGCGTCCGGCCAGCCCGGTCAGCGCCACGCCATGGCCGCTGAAACCCTGGAGGTAGTACAGGTTGTCACCGAGCCGGCCGAAATCAGGCGCCCGGTTCATGCTGATGTCCACAAAGCCGCCCCAGACATGCTCGATGGGCGTGTTGCCGAGCTGCGGAAACACCTGCGCCATGCGCGCAGCCATCAAAGCCTCCAGGCGCTCGGGGGTTCGGGTGGTGTAGCTCACTCGGCCACCGAACAGCAGTCGGTGGTCAGCGCTGAAGCGAAAATAATCCAACACAAAGTTGGTGTCGCAGACGGCGGCATTGGACGGGATGAGATGCCGACACAGCGCCGGGTCCAGCGGCTGGGTACCCACCATGTAGGTGCCCACCGGCATGACCCGCGGGGCGATGTCGGGCGCCACCTGCGGGCCATACTCCGCCAGGGTGCTATTGCCGGCCAGCACACCAAAGCGCGCGCTCACCGAACCGCCCGCCGTTTGCGCCTGCAGCAGCGCACCTCGGCGCAGCGCAAGCACCGGCGAGTGCTCGCAAATTGTCACCCCCAGGCTTTGGGCGGCCGCAGCCAAGCCGAGGCCATATTTGAGCGGATGCAGATGGCCCGACACCTTGTCAAAGGCTGCAGCCTCGTAGCGCGGGCTGTCGATCAGCCGCCGGATCTGGGTGCCGCTGACAAAGTCGGTGGCAAAACCGTAGTCGCGCGACAGGGCCGCCATCTCAGCCTCGAGGCGGCGGGCCTTGGCCGCGGTCTCAGCCACATAGAGGTAGCCTTGCACGCGGTCGCAGTCGATACCGAAGTCGGCGATGCGCTCATCGATCAGGCGCACCGCCTCCAGCGACATGTCCCAGGCCAGCCGGGCGTCGCTTCGGCCGAGCTGATGCTCAAACGGGCCTTGCCCGCTGGCAAAGCCGACAATCGTCTGCCCACCATTGCGCCCTGAGGCGCCGCTGCAGATTCGATCAGCCTCCAGCACCACCACCCGCATCCCGCGCTGTGCCAGCTCAATGGCCGCCGACAGGCCGGCAAAGCCGGCGCCCACCACCAGCACGTCGGCCTTGTGGTCGCCCTGCAAGGTCGGCAACAGCGGCCTGCGGGTGACGCTGGCCTCGTAATAGCTGCGCCGGTTCAGTTGGGTGTCGGAGTCAATCAGCATGGTTGCTCTAGGATTTCGCGAGTTTGGCGACCTGGCCGCACAGGTAGGTCCAGACGCAAGTGGCCGCAGCCTGGCTGGTCAGTTCAGCGTGGTCATAAGCAGGCGCCACCTCCACGCAATCCATGCCGACCATGTTCAAGGGCGCCAGGCCTTCGAGCAGGGTCAAGAGTTGCGAGCTGCTCAGGCCGCCGGGTTCGGGGGTACCGGTACCAGGCGCAAAGGCTGGGTCCAAGCAGTCAATGTCGAGCGTGAGGTAGCAGGGGCGCTGCCCGATTCGGGCCAGCACGGCGGCCAACACGGGCGCCAGGGCCGTGCCATCAAGTCCGCGCAGTTGCCGTGCGGTAAAAATCAGACCACCCTGGTCCTGAACATACTCGCGCGCGGCACGCTCGCCGCTGGAGCGCAGGCCGATCTGCACCGTGTGCGCCGGGCTGACCAAGCCCTCAGTCAGCGCCTCGTAGGTCCAGGTGCCATGACCGGAAGGCTCTCCAAAGTGGTCCTGCCAGGTGTCGCAATGGGCGTCAAAGTGCACCAGTGCCAGCTCGCCATGGCGGGCCCGCGCAGCACGCAACAAAGGCAGTGTGACGGAATGGTCGCCCCCCAGAAACACACAGTGATGCCGCGCCATCAGCGCTGCCGCCTGCGCCTGGATGTGCTCGCGCACCAGCGCCAGGGCGCTGGCATTGGGCAGCCGCATGTCGAGCGCATCACCGAGCTGCGCCAGCGGCGAGACATCAAACCAGGGATGAATGCCGTCACACAGCATCAAGCTGGCGCGCCGGATCTCTTGAGGGCCGAATCGGGCGCCGGGGCGGTTTGTCACGGCGCCATCAAAAGGCACACCGACCACCGCGAAGTGCTGCGTTGTCAAGGCCTCGGCCGCCAGAAAACGGTTGCTGTTGTTAGCGTATGCGAACTGACCCATACCCATGGATGGCCCTGTGGTGGTTGTCAAACCCTGAACTTACACCATTTGGACGGGTGACACAGGTACCAATTTCAGTCGCGCACAGGCAACCGGTGACGATGTCTGATGTGGCCTCAGGCATGATGCGGGCCATTGCAACACCGGCCGCCCGCACCCCTCCCCTTGCCCGACCCCAGTCCACCTCAGCCCGGCGCGGCCCATCCCCAAAGCCGACAGCTGCTCGCCTACCTCATGTTGGCCGCGAGCATGGCACTGGTGGGCAGCTACGTGGCTTTGTCGAAGCCCTTGGCCGCAGCCCTGCCGGTGCTGCTGCTCGCGTGGCTGCGTTTTGGTATCGGCGCGGTTGCCATGATGGCCTGGCTGAGCAAACCAGTTCATGAGACACCCATGAGCGCGCAGACGCGTCGGCTGGTCTTTGTTGAATCGCTGCTGGGGAACTTTCTGTTCTCGATCTGCATGCTCTACGGGGTCAGCATGACCAGTGCTGTGTCAGCCGGCATCATCCTGGCCTCGATTCCGGCGGTGGTGGCACTGCTGAGCTGGTGGTGGCTGGGTGAGCGGATCACCCTGCGCGTGGCCTTGGGCGTCGTCTGCGCCGCGCTGGGCATTGCCCTGCTTTCGCTATCAAAAACAGAGCTGACCAGCCAAGCATCACCGGGGCTGGACGCCAATTTGGTGCCTAACAGGCGCTTATGGGGAAACCTGCTGGTGTTTGGCGCCGTGCTGTGCGAGGCCTCCTATGCGGTGATCGGCAAAAAGCTCACTGGCGTGCTGAGCCCGAAGCGGATCACGGCCTTGATCAACCTGTGGGGTCTGGCCTTGGCCACCCCGGTCGGCCTGTACCTGGCATTGCACTTCGACTTCGGCGCTGTTCCTTGGGCCACCTGGGCGCTGGTGCTTTTCTATGGGCTAGCGGCCAGCGTTGGCACAGTCTGGTTGTGGATGACAGGGCTGCAAACCGTGCAGGCGGCCAAAGCCGGTGTCTTCACCGTGATGCTGCCGATATCAGCGGCTTTGGTGGGTGTGCTGGCGCTCGGTGAGCCCTTGGGCGGGCAGCAATTGCTGGCCTTTGCCCTCGCTTTGGTGGGGCTCGTGCTGGCCACCTGGCCGGCACCGGGACACCGTGGCTGAGCACTGCGTGATGCCACTCGCGCACCAAGGCAGTCCAGATACCCCAAAAAAACCATCTTCTCCAATGAAAAAAGGGATATTCCCCTATGAAACCCCGGCTTTCTCCAGTAGCATCCGCACTGCCAGTGAAGAAGCAGTTTTTTTCTGGTGATTCATCAACTTCTAGAAGGTACATCAATCATGGCAACTGCGAAGAAAGCCCCAGCCAAAAAAGCTGCTCCCGCCAAAAAGGCAGCACCGGCCAAGACAGCTGCGCCAGCTAAAAAAGCTGCACCAGCCAAAAAGGTAGCCGCCAAGCCGGCACCGGCCAAGAAGGCCGCTGCCAAGGCACCCGCCAAAAAGGCCGCTGCCAAGACGCCCGCCAAAAAGCGTGCCGTTAATGCGGCTTTCATGAAAGCCCTGACCCCCAGCGCCGCACTGGCCGCCGTGGTGGGCAACAGCGCGCTGCCGCGCACCGAAGTGGTGAGCAAGCTGTGGACCTACATCAAGAAAAACAAGCTGCAAGACGCCGTCAACAAGCGCATGATCAACGCTGATGCCAAGCTGAAGGAAGTCTTCGGCAAGGCGCAGGTGACCATGTTCGAAATGGCTGGTCTGATCGGCAAGCACCTCAAGTAAGCCTCAGCTGCTCACTGTAAAAAGGCCCGCGTAAGCGGGCTTTTTTTATGTCAAACAGCACGCTGGCCCTTGACAGGCTTGGCCCGGTAGCTATTCTTTTGGTAGCGCTGACGACAAGGCCTTGTCCCGGATCGCCGACAGGGTGCCGCGGGTGCTGATGACCTCGGGGTCCAGCATCACCTCGATCAGGCTGCCCTGCGGCCGCGCCAGCGCCGCCAGCAGCGCCGGCTCAAATTCCGCAGTGCGGGTGATGCGCTGGGCCGCGTAACCATAGGCCTGGGCCAGCGCCACGAAATCGGGGTTGCGCAGGCCGGTGCCGGCCACGTGGGTCGGGTATTCGCGCTCCTGGTGCATGCGGATGGTGCCGAACATGCCGTTGTTGAGCAGCACGATGATGGTCTTGGCGCCGTACTGCACGGCGGTGGCCAGTTCCTGCCCGGTCATGAGAAAGTCGCCGTCGCCGGCCATGGTCAGGGCCAGCCGGCCGGTGGTGATGGCCGCCGCGATGCCGGCAGGTACGCCGTAGCCCATGGCGCCATTGGTCGGCGCCAGCTGGGTCTTGCTGCCCTTGGCCAAGCCGTGGTGCCGGTAAAAGCGGTGAACCCAGCTGGCAAAGTTGCCCGCGCCATTGGTCAGCACCGCATCGACCGGCAGATGGGCCTGCAGACAGGCCACGATGGCCGGCATGTCGATCTCGCCCGGCAAGGGTTGCGGCACCAGGTTGGCCAGGTAGTCGGCGTGGCAAGCCTCGGTCCAGGCCGTCCAGGGCAGGGTCACCGGCGCGGTCAGCACCTCCAGCGAACGGGCGGCGGCATTCATGGTGGCGTTGATGGCCAGGTCGGCGTGGTAGACACGGTGCAATTCCTCGGCACTGGCGTGGATGTGCACCAGGGTCTGGCGCGGGCGCGGCACCTCGAACAGGGTGTAGCCGCCGCTGGTCATCTCACCCAGGCGCGGCCCGATGGCCAGCACCAGATCGCTGGCGCGAATGCGCTCGGCCAGTTTGGGGTTGATGCCGATGCCCACATCACCCGCATACTGTGGGTGGTGGTTGTCAAAAGTGTCCTGAAAGCGAAAGGCATTGCCCACCGGCAAACACCAGTTTTCGGCAAAGCGCTGCAGGGCCTGCGCCGCCTGTACCGTCCAGCCGCCGCCACCGGCAATGACCATGGGGCGCTCTGATTTCAATAGCAGCTCACGCAGGCTGCGCAAGGCGCCGGGGTCGCTCCAGGCCTCAACCGAGGCCAGCCGGGGCAAGGGCTGCGGCGCCAGGCCAGTCGCCGGGTGCGCCACCACGGGCTGGGTCAGCATGTCCTCCGGCAGCACCAGCACCACCGGGCCAGGGCGGCCGTTCATGGCGGTGGCAAAGGCCCGCGCCACGTACTCCGGGATGCGGCGGGCATCGTCAATGCGCTCAACCCGCTTGGCAAAGCCCTTGGTGCTGGGGCCGAAAAAGCTCAGGTAATCCACCTCCTGAAAGGCTTCGCGGTCGCGTGTGTCACTGGCCACATCGCCCACAAAGAGCACCATGGGCGTGGAATCCTGAAACGCGGTGTGCACGCCAATCGAGGCATTGGTGGCCCCTGGCCCCCGGGTGACAAAGCAGACGCCCGGCCGGCCGGTAAGCTTGCCATGCGCCTCCGCCATGAAGGCCGCACCGCCCTCCTGCCGGTTGATGATGAAACTGATCTGCTCGGCATGGCGATGGAAACCGTCCAGCACCGCCAGATAGCTCTCACCAGGCACCCCGAAAGCGTGCGTCACACCCTGCGCCACCAGGCATTCGACCAGCAGGTGGCCAGCAATTTTTTCAGTGTTCATGAGCCGTCTGCCGCCCCACCGCCAGCGCCGCCGCCACACTCAGCAGCAGGGTGCCGGACGCACCCAGCAAGGTGGCGGCGTACCAGCCCCGGTCCATGAACAGACCGAAAACCAGGGGCGACAGCGCAAAGCCAACATCCAGCCCGGAATACACCATGCCATAGACGCGCCCAGTGGCCTCGCGCGGCGTGGCCCGCTTGATCATCATGTCGCGTGACGGCCCACCAATACCGACCGCCAGACCGGTGGCCGCCAGCACCACCATGGTGCCGGCGCCGCCCAGCAGGCCGGTGCTGCACAGCGCCAGGCACATGGCCGCCACCGTCATGGCCACGGCCACCACCCGGTCACTGCTGGCCGCGCGGCCGGCGATGAAGCCACCCGCCAGCATCCCAGCCGCGCCGCACAACATGTAGGCCGTGAGCGTGAGTGTGGCCGCCTCGATGCTGACCCCATGCACCGCTTTGAGGATGGAGGCAGAAAAGCTCTGCACCACCGCCAGTGTCATGGTCGACAACAGAAAGAAGCCGAAGCACCACCACACCACCGGCAGCTTCATGAAGGCCAGCTTGTGCTCCTCGACCGCGCCGGTCTGTCGCACCACGGCGCGCGTGCTGAGCTTGTCCCGCTGCAGCCAGAGCAGCGCCAGGATGGCCAGGTACATCACGGCCGCGGCCAGGTAGGCCGTGCGCCAGGTGCTCAGCCGGGTCAGGCCCACCAAAAACAAGGGCGCCGCCGCCCAGCCCAGGTTGCCGGTCAGGCCGTGCGCACTGAAGGCATGGCCCAGCCGAGGAGCCGACACGCGCTGGTTCAGGATAGTGAAATCGACCGGGTGGAAGGTGGCATTGCCCAAGCCCGCCAGCGCCGCCACCAGCAGCAGGGCCGTGTAGCCGTTGGCCAGCGCCGCCGCCACGCAGGCCAAGGCCAGGATCGCCTGGGCTGCAAACAACAGGGGCCGCGCGCCCAAGCGGTCCACCGCAAAGCCGGCGGCCGCCTGGCCAATGCCAGAGACGACAAAAAACACCGTCATCAGCAAGCCGACCTGCGAGTAACTCAGGGAAAACTCGGCCATGAACACCGGGAACATCAGCGGCAAGAGCAGATGGGAAAAGTGCGAACTGGCATGGGCCAGACCGACCAAGCTCACCACAGTGGCGTCCTGGCGAAAGGGCACGGGCTGCGCCAGGGGTAAGGGCAGGGGCATGGCGTTACTCATCAGTTTTTGATCCCGAGCGGGTCGGTGGAAGAGCCCTGGGTCAACAGCGGCCCCATCTTGAAGATGCCGCTCATGCGCAAGGCGGGCTCGCCGTCGGCCGTCACCAGCCCTTGGCCAAACAGCATGTTGCGGGTGGTGCGCAAAATATCGGCCTGCCCCTGCACCCAGGCGCCCAGCCGCGCGGGGCTCATGTAGTCAATCTGCAGGCTGATGGTGGGCAAAAAACGGCGCTCCAGGGTGGACTGGTACATGTTGGCGCAGGGCACCAGCATGTCAGCAAAGGTGGCCAGCATGCCGCCGTGGCAGATCTTGAGCGGGTTGGTATGGCGATCCTCCACCCGAAAACCGACCAACACCCTCTCCCCCGTCCAGCGCGCATACAGCGGGCCGTTATGAGCCATGAAGCCGCCACCCAGCGTGATGCGCCGAAAGCCCTCCGGTATGTCATCAGTCACAGGAACCCCGACGTCGTCAAACGGGGGCAAGGGGTCTGTTTGGCTCATGGGCGGCTTGTGTCAGGGTGGGAACATCGGACTATAAAGATATTGCTGGGCTCCGTACCAGGGCGGGGCGCCTTGTATGTCCGGGTCGCGACATGGCGCGGCTTCACGTTGAGCAATCAAGGCGGCGCCGGGCCAAGCAGTTGCCCTGGTTTCTTCTCTCCGGTCAAGGCGGTGACGGGCCAAGCGACTGCGCTCGTGTCCTCCGCCCTTCGGGCTCCCCCTTTACCTCGCTCCGCCGCTCGGCCCGTCACCACCTTGACGATCTTGGCTCGCAAGCACCGTGAAATCTGCGTTCCGGTATTCGGGTATCCAGTCTTGCACGACCAGGGAGGGGCTGGTGTGCCTGATTCAGCGAGGTCAAGGGGGAGCCCGCAGGGCGGAGGACACGAGCGGAATCAGGC
>Ga0114980_10003002_pt1 | contig 11715 bp, 11 predicted proteins | sample S_140806_EF_Meta_FD_87018 | JGI IMG/M metagenome (GOLD analysis project Ga0114980, IMG submission 87018) | Freshwater microbial communities from Lake Simoncouche, Canada to study carbon cycling - S_140806_EF_MetaG | ecosystem: Environmental > Aquatic > Freshwater > Lake | place: Lake...
GCAGCTTTTTGTACAAACCCCGCTGGGGCTGGGAGGCCGCCGCCGCCCTTGGTGGCCAAGTTCAGGCAACCCAGCAATACTGGCGCAGCTTGCCCAAAGAAGCGAACGGTATTTTTGGCGATGCCAAAATTGGAATGCGCTAGGACTTGGAAGCTAGCTTTAAGCCGTCCATTACTGTGGGGAAAAGTAGGCGCAAACCCAGTTCTTGGGTCAAGCGAACTGAACGTATACGCCTAGACTCGTTCAAAAAGCTCATCACCATGGGCGAGAGTTGCAACTGTGCTTGCTCGCGGCTGATGCGAGTGGGGGCTTGCAAGCTCCACATCTTGGCGACGCTGTCCATGTAGTCACCCATTTTCATGTCAGTGTTGTCGCAAACATTCATGGCCCGCAAAGGCCTGCCGCGCCAAAGCGCCAGCACCGTGGCACGGGCCAAATCATCTGCATGGATATGGTTGGTGTAAACGTCCTCATGCGCTTGCAACACCGGTGTGCCGCGCAGCAATCGCTCACGCGGTGTTCCCCCTTCACGGCCCAAGGCATAGATGCCCGGAATGCGCAGCACTTGGGTTCTGGGGTAACCGCTTTTCCCCAAATAATTGACCCAGTCTTGGGCGTTGACACGCCGTTGGGCTCTGGCAGTTTGCGGTTGGAGTCGACGCGTTTCATCAATCCATTCGCCTTCGCAGTCGCCATAGACACCAGTGGTTGAACCATAGACCATCGCGGAGGGCAAACTGCGCAAACGCAACGCCAACACCAAGGCACGGGTGCGCGGATCGGTATATCCTTCAAGGGGTGGTGGCGCCATATGCACTACATGTGTGGCCACCCCAGCTAAGCGTCTGAGGCTTTGCGGTTTGTCCAAATCGCCAAGCATGGGGGTGATGCCGCTACGCTGCAAAGTCTCCATGCGCTGGCTTGAACTGGTCAAGGCCATCAGACGCGACGAGGCTTGGAGCAAGCCCGCCACACGCAAACCCACATCGCCACAACCCACGATCAAGACACGGGGCCGACGAAACCTTGCGGGCAAGGCACCAAGAGGACTTTGAATTGAGGGCAAAATCAGCGCTTTCGATAGCAAACAGGTTTTCCAAGGATAACAAGCATGGCTTTTCAGATTGTGGTGCAACCCAGTGAGCGCAGTTTCACGGTGGAGGGCGACGAAACTTTGCTTTCTGCTGGTATTCGACAAGGCTTGAACATGCCTTATGGCTGCAAAGACGGCGCATGTGGTTCTTGCAAATGCAAAAAAATCAGCGGTGAAGTGCAACTGGGTGTCTACCAAACCAAGGCTTTGAGCGACAACGAGCGCGCCCAAGGCTTTGTGTTGACCTGTTGTGCCAAGGCTTTGTCGGATGTGGTTCTTGAGTCCAAGCAAGTTACTTCAGCAGACGCCTTCCCCATCAAGAAAATGCCGGTTCGCATTGCTTCCATGGAAAAAGTATCCAGCGATGTGATGCGCATCTTTCTGCAACTTCCCGCTACCGAGTTGATGCAATACCACGCGGGTCAGTATGTGGAATTTTTGCTGCGTGACGGTTCGCGGCGCGCTTACTCCATGGCGAATGCACCGCACACCTTGGCGGCTGATGCGCCCAAAGTCGAACTGCATATACGGCATATGCCAGGGGGCAAATTCACCGACCATGTGTTTGGTGCAATGAAAGAGAAAGACATTCAACGTGTTGAAGGACCGCAGGGAAGTTTTTACCTGCGTGAAGACAGTTCTGCGCCGATGGTATTGCTGGCCTCTGGCACAGGGTTTGCGCCCATCAAAGCCTTGATGGAACATATGCAACACAAAGGCATCACACGGCCCACACGTTTGTACTGGGGTGGACGCCGTCCCTCAGATTTGTACCTCAACGACTGGGTGTTGGCGCAACTGCCTTTGATGCCCCATCTGCACTATATCCCCGTGGTGTCGGATGCTTTACCTGATGATGCCTGGAGCGGTAGAACTGGCTTTGTTCATGCGGCGGTGCTGCAAGACACGCCCAGCTTGGCTGGCTATCAGGTGTACGCTTGTGGAGCGCCCATCGTGGTGGATTCGGCACGTCGTGACTATCTGGCCAGTGGTTTGCCTGAGGACGATTTCTTTGCCGACTCATTCACCAGCGAGGCGGATAAAGCCGCTGTTTAAGGCTTGCGGACCTGGGTGTTTTTTTCTCGCAAAGCCCGCATTTTTTCAGCAATTTTGATTTCCAAACCCCGCTCCACCGGTTCGTAAAGGGTGGGCGGCGTCATGCCCTCGGGCCAATAGCTTTCGCCTGCGGCAAATGCGTCGGGTTCATCATGGGCGTAACGGTAGGCTTTGCCGTAGTCCAAGTCTTTCATCAATGCGGTGGGGGCGTTGCGCAGATGCAGGGGCACTGGGCGTGTGCCATCGGCCTTGATGAGTTTTCGCACGCTGTTGTAGGCTTTATAGACAGCGTTGGATTTGGGTGCGATGGCCAAATACACCACGCATTCGGCCAAGGCCAATTCGCCCTCGGGTGAGCCCAATCGCTCATACACCTCGGCTGCATCCAGCGCCAAGCGCAAGGCACGCGGGTCGGCCAAGCCAATGTCTTCGGCGGCCATGCGGATCATGCGCCGCGCCATGTACTTGGGCTCGGCCCCGCCATCGAGCATGCGCACCAACCAATACAGCGCGGCATCGGGGTCGGAGCCACGCACCGATTTGTGCAAGGCGCTGATGGTGTCGTAGAACTGCTCGCCCCCCTTGTCGTAGCGGCGCATGCGCTCGCCCAGCACCTTCATCAACCATGCGTCACTCACCTGTTCGAGCTTTTCGTGCTGCGCTGCCACCGCCAAGGTTTCCAAGGTATTGAGCAAACGACGGGCGTCGCCATCGGCATAAGTGATCAAACGCGCTTGTGCATCATCGTCCAAGGCAGGCACGGCGTTGATGGCTCGGGCTTTGTCGATGATGTGGGTCAAATCGTCTTCTGACAATGGCTGCAATACATACACCGCTGCTCGTGACAACAGCGCCGAATTCACTTCAAAAGAAGGGTTCTCAGTGGTCGCACCAATGAAGGTGAACAGGCCCGACTCGACATGTGGCAAAAACGCGTCTTGCTGGCTTTTGTTGAAGCGGTGCACCTCGTCCACAAACACAATGGTGCGTTTGGGGACCATCGAATCGCGCTCAGCCAGCGCCTTGTCCACCGCTTCACGAATTTCTTTCACACCCCCAAGCACCGCGCTGATGGCCAAAAACTGCGCATCAAAAGCATCGGCCATTAAGCGTGCAATGGTGGTTTTGCCCACCCCCGGCGGTCCCCACAAAATGCAGCTGTGCGGTTGGCCCGATTCAAACGCGACCCGCAACGCCATGCCCTCGCCCAATACCTGCTGCTGCCCAATCACCTCGCCCAAGCTGCGCGGGCGCAAGCGCTCGGCCAGGGGCGTGTGGTTCAAGGGCGTACCACGTCCACCCCCTTGGGCGGCACAAAAGTGAAATTAGCCATGGTGAGGTTGGCAGGATTGACTTCGACACGGTTAAACCGAATTTGCGAACGGTTGCCAAACGCGTCCACGATATCGAGTTGGCTCAAAACCGCTTGCCCTGCGTCCACACGCAAACCGATGCGAACGCTTTGCAAACCAGCATCTTTGATTTTGGGGGTGGCCACCACCCAATCCAAGCCCTCCTCTGAGGGAGCTGCTTTCAAAGAAAATTCTTTATTGAGTGAGGCAATGTCTTGCGCGGAGGCAATCAACGCTGCCGGTGTGCTGCCCAAAGTCTGCGCTTGGTTGCGCACCGTGACTTGGTTTAGATCGGTATCAAACAACCAAAGCTGTTGACCATCAGCGACGATGTTTTGGACATAGGGCTTGCTGTAATCAAAACGGAAAACGCTTGGGCGTATGAAAGCGAAAACACCTGAAGAGGTTTTGGGTCTGGCGGGTCGACCTTCTTTGGCTGGCGCTGTGACCACCTGCACAAAATCAGCACGCCAACTGCGGGTGGACTTCAAAAATTGTGACAAAGAATCCATGCTGTCGGCATGCGCCACGCCCACGACAAAACAGAGGGCGGTTATGAGGGTAAGACGAAATAAATTGTTCATTCTGAGCGGGTAGGAACTAAAATTTCACGTTGACCATTGGTGCTCATGGCACTGACCAAGCCAGCTTTTTCCATGTCTTCGACCAAGCGGGCAGCGCGGTTATAACCAATTTTCAAATGACGCTGCACCAAGGAAATGCTGGCCTTGCGGTTTTTCAACACCACCTCTACCGCTTGGTCGTAGAGAGGGTCTTTTTCACCCGCAATGTCGCCAAACAAATCGGGGCCTTCAGGGCCGCCATCCACCGTGCCCCCTTCGAGCACGCCTTCGATGTAATTGGGTTCACCTTGGGTTTTCAAATAACTGACCACGCGGTGTACTTCGTCATCGCTGACAAAAGCGCCGTGGACACGAATAGGAAAACCCGTGCCGCTGGGCAAGTAAAGCATATCGCCCATACCCAGCAATGCCTCGGCTCCCATTTGGTCGAGTATGGTGCGACTGTCAATTTTGCTGCTGACCTGAAACGCAATACGCGTGGGGATATTGGCTTTGATCAATCCGGTGATGACATCCACACTGGGGCGTTGTGTCGCCAAGATCAAGTGAATGCCAGCAGCACGGGCTTTTTGTGCCAAACGGGCAATGAGTTCTTCGATCTTCTTACCCACTACCATCATCAGGTCAGCCAACTCATCGATCACTACCACAATGTGGGGCAAGCGATCCAACGGCTCAGGCTCGTCGGGCGTAAGGCTGAAGGGATTGGTCAAAACTTGGCCGTTCTCCCGAGCTTCATCTAATTTGTGGTTGTAACCCGCCAAGTTGCGCACACCGAGCTTGCTCATTAGCTTGTAGCGTCGCTCCATTTCGCCCACACACCAATTCAGTCCATTGGCGGCTTGCCGCATATCGGTGACGACTGGCGCCAACAAATGCGGTATTCCCTCATAGACCGACATTTCAAGCATCTTGGGGTCGATCATCAGCATTCGCACATCCCGTGCTTCAGCTTTGTAGAGCAAGGACAAAATCATGGCGTTGATGCCCACCGACTTTCCCGAACCCGTGGTGCCAGCCACCAACACGTGTGGCATCTTGGCCAAATCAGCCACCACGGGGTTGCCACCAATGTCTTTGCCCAAGCCCATCGTGAGCATCGATTTGGCTTCGTTATAAACAGATGAGCCCAAGATTTCGCTCAAGCGAATGGTTTGACGTTTGCTGTTGGGCAACTCCAGCGCCATGAAGTTTTTCCCTGGGATGGTTTCCACCACGCGTATGGACACCATGCTCAGCGATCGCGCCAAGTCCTTGGCCAAGTTAACCACTTGCGAGCCTTTGACGCCGGTGGCTGGCTCGATCTCGTAGCGAGTCACGACCGGGCCAGGGGCGGCGGCCAGCACTTTGACCTCCACACCGAAGTCACGCAATTTTTTCTCTATTAAACGGCTGGTGAACTCAATCGTTTCTGCGTCCACAGTATCTAGCTTGACTTGGGATGCGTCTAGCAACTCGACCTGCGGCAAGCGGGAATCGGGCAAATCATTGAAAAGAGGTTTTTGCCGTTCTCGCGCAACACGCTCACTTTTGGGAGCCGCTGGTTCGGGTTCGACGAGGATTCGCACAGGGTGTGCTGGTATGTCTGCGTTCTCATCACGCTCCCACACCATGTCTTTTTCACGGGCGCGGGCTGCGGCTTCACCAAGGGCCAAGTCTTGGGCAATTTCACGTTTTTCGCGCTGCTTTTCAATCAAACCATCAATCGCCGAGCCAATTTTTTCAGCAAGCTGAATCCAAGAAAAACGAAACACCCACGACAAGCCAATGACCATGAAGACAATGAAAATCAGACCCGAACCATTGAAACCGAGCCAACTGTTAGCGGTACTGCCCACCAAGTAGCCCACAACACCACCTGCATGGTGGCCAGGCAATAGACTGTCAAAGCGGTGAAGGCGGGTGAATTCCAGACCTGTGCTGGAGATCAGCAACATCACCAAGCCGCTCCAAAAGGCCCACCGTGTCAAGCGCCAAATTTGGGGATCGGTCACCACATCTTCCTCGCTTCGCAAGCGATTGGCCAAGGCGGACAACCAACTGACCAAGCCAGCCAAATAGCACCAAAATACCGAATAGCCCAGCAAGAAAAAAGACAAGTCGCTGACGGCTGCACCAATTCGCCCACCCCAGTTACGAATATGAGGGTTAGAACCCGAGGTTGTCCAAGCGGGGTCCAGTGCAGAATGGCTGACGATGGCCAAGAGCCAAAAAAGCAAAACCACAAACCCAACGGCCAAGGCAATTTCTTGGATAAATCGCTGCCAGCCCGTCATCTCGGGCGGCTTTTCACGGGTATTGTTGAGCGTGTGTATTGAATAAGTCATGACAGAAGCTAAGCTTAACAGGAGCGTCCAAGCAGACAATGACGGCAAGCCCTAAAATTATCGCTTCCCGTGAGGCACTTTTGCACACGCTCTAGGCACTGACCCATCTACCCCATGACCTCCCCCCAACACAGTAAAGTTCTTATTTTGGGCTCTGGCCCTGCCGGCTACACCGCCGCCGTTTACGCAGCCCGCGCCAACCTTCAGCCCACGCTCATCACAGGAATGGCCCAAGGCGGCCAATTGATGACCACCACCGAGGTGGACAACTGGCCGGCCGATGTCCATGGAGTGCAAGGCCCTGACCTCATGCAGCGGTTTTTGGAACACGCTGAGCGCTTTAACACCAAGATGGTGTTTGATCACATCAACAAGGTGGATTTCTCTAAGCGTCCGTTCACCCTGATGGGCGACAGTGGCACTTACACCTGTGACGCCCTCATCATCGCCACTGGCGCTTCAGCCAAGTACCTGGGATTGCCATCTGAGCAGTCGTTCATGGGGCGTGGCGTTTCAGGTTGTGCCACCTGCGATGGTTTTTTCTACCGCGATCAGGTGTGCTGCGTGGTCGGTGGTGGCAATACCGCTGTTGAGGAAGCTCTGTACCTCTCCAATATCGCCACCAAAGTTCACTTGATTCACCGCCGCGACAAATTCAAGGCTGAGGCCATCATGATCGACAAGCTCATGGACAAGGTCAAGAGCGGAAAAATTGTGCTTGAAGTACACAGCGTGTTGGATGAGGTTTTAGGCGACGCCTCGGGCGTCACAGGTGTTCGACTGAAAAGCACCCAAGACGACAGCACCCGCGACTTGGCGGTGCATGGTTGCTTTATTGCCATTGGCCACCAACCCAACACTGGCATTTTTGAAGGGCAGTTGACCATGAAAGACGGCTACATCATCACGCAAAGCGGTTTGCAAGGCATGGCCACGCAAACCAGCGTGCCCGGTATTTTTGCGGCCGGGGATGTGCAAGACCATATTTACCGCCAAGCCATCACCAGCGCAGGCACAGGCTGCATGGCCGCCTTGGATGCTCAGCGCTTTTTGGAGCAATAAATACCAATGGAGGCCTATCAGGGGTTTCAGGCTACAATATTTGGCTCTGTGGATTAGTTCCAGGGGATACCGCCCCCCATTTGGCGAGGTCAAGCCTGACCACTGTTGGTTGTCAGTCTGTTAGTTAAAGGAGTGTCTGTATGGCACGCGTATGTGAAGTTACGGGCAAAGGCCCCATGGTCGGAAACAATGTTTCCCACGCCAACAACAAAACCAAGCGTCGTTTCATGCCCAATTTGCAGTACCGCCGTTTCTGGGTGGAAACTGAGAACCGTTGGGTGCGTTTGCGCGTATCCAGCGCTGCATTGCGCTTGATCGACAAAAAAGGCATTGACGTCGTGCTCGCAGACATGCGCGCTCGCGGTCAAGCTTAATTTTTTTACCGACTTCGAAAGGACTTCATCATGGCTTCCAAAGGCGGACGCGAAAAAATCAAGCTGGAATCAACTGCTGGCACCGGTCACTTCTACACCACCAGCAAAAACAAGAAAACCATGCCCGAGAAAATGTCGATCATGAAATTTGATCCCAAAGCTCGCAAGCATGTGGAATACAAAGAAATCAAGCTGAAGTAATTTAGTCTTTGATGTAAAAAACCCGCCTCGGCGGGTTTTTTTACGACTATCGAAAATATTTCAATGCCACCAGCCTTAATAGCCTAAACCTAAGTTAAGGGTGAATGGCAGGAGGTTGCTGTAAAGGTAGGGAGCGGTCATCCCATGCGCGCAGTGCGCAATTGCAAAGAGAAGTCACGCAAGGCAACCACACCGCTTTCCTCTGCACGTCTGCACCACGCTTGCAAATCCAGCGCCAATTGCGCCTGTGTCGCGTGGGTGTTGAGCCAAAGCTGACGCAACTCCTCGCGCATACGCACCATGGTGTCCACATCTGGCAAAGCCGCACGGGCTTGCGCCAAAAGTACGCGGAATTGCTCGGGCACTTGCACCTCATCGCGGTGCATCCAACGGCGAGCAGCAATCAACACTGGCTCTGTGGGTAACTTGGGCAGGCTTGCAAGCTCTTGCTTTAATGCCAGCTTGAGTTGGGTGGCAAAACCGGCCATCACCTCGTAGCGGTTGGCAATCAAGGTTTCTAATGTTTTTTCATCAGCGACTGGCTTGGCATCGGCATAGTGCAGTTTAGGAGGCGTTTTTTTCACTGAGGCCAAGCCCAATATTTCCAGCACACGGATATAAAGCCAACCTATATCGAACTCATAAGGTTTAACAGACAACTTGGCTGAAGTAGGGTAGGTGTGGTGGTTATTGTGCAACTCTTCACCCCCAATAAGGATGCCCCAAGGCGAGATATTGGTGCTGGCGTCGGGTGCTTCGAAATTTCGGTACCCCCAATAGTGGCCAATGCCGTTGATGACACCAGCTGCGGTGACAGGAATCCACATCATTTGCACCGCCCAAATGGTCGCGCCAATGGCACCGAACAACGCCAGATCGATGATGAGCATCAGCCCCACACCTTGCCAAGTAAAGCGCGAATAAATGTTTTTCTCCAGCCAATCGTCAGGTGTGCCGTGCCCGTATTTACGCAAGGTTTCTTCATTGGCGGCTTCCACGCCATACAACTCTGCGCCTTGCCAAAAAACCTTGTTGATGCCAAACACCTGAGGGCTGTGCGGGTCTTCCTCGGTCTCGCACTTGGCGTGGTGCTTGCGGTGAATAGACGCCCATGCTTTGGTGGTCATGCCGGTGGTTAACCACAGCCAAAAACGGAAGAAATGCGCTGGCAGCCAATGCAAATCGAGCGATCGATGAGCCTGGTGACGGTGCAGGTAAATGGTGACCGCTGCAATGGTGACATGGGTCATGGCCAGCGTGAAGAGCACCAACTGCCAGCCACTTAGCTGCCATGTGCCATAGGCAAGCCAATTCAACACTGCATCCAACCAAGGCCAAGAGGGCAAAACCATAGCAATCCTTTATGTCATAAGCCAGTTGATTTTATGCCGCCACCCATGCAGCTGCAAAGAACCCATCGGTGGCATGGCGATGTGGCCACAAGCGCAAATACAAATCATCAGCAGTGCACAAAGTCGCTGCTTGATCCACATCAAGCTCAGTCAACAAGTCCTTGACGGGCAAAGGCTTGAAATCAGGGTGTGCAACACTGAATGCTTGGGCGATGTGCTCGTTTTCTTCAGGCAACAAGCTGCAGGTGGCGTAGACCAAACGACCACCGGGTTTTAGCAATCGCGCAGCACTGGCCAAGATAGCGCTTTGTTTGACGCTGAGTTCGGCCACAGCGTCTGGGGTTTGCCGCCATTTCAAGTCAGGGTTACGGCGCAAAGTACCCAAGCCGGTGCAAGGCGCATCCACCAACACGCGGTCCATCTTGCCGCGCAAGCGCTTGATGCGCTCGTCGCGCTCATGGGCAATCGCCACGGGGTGAATATTGGACAAACCACTGCGGGCCAGTCGCGGCTTCAAAGCATCTAAGCGGTGGGCTGAGGTGTCAAAGGCATACAAGCGACCGGTGTTGCGCATGGATGCGCCCAGTGCCAAGGTTTTGCCGCCTGCACCCGCGCAAAAATCGGCCACCATTTCGCCGCGCTTGGCGTCGACCAAAAGCGCTAACAACTGCGAACCCTCGTCTTGCACTTCGATCAAACCCTTTTCAAACAGCGCGAGCTTGCTGAGGTTGGGTTTGGCATTCATGCGTAAACCCCAAGGCGAAAAAGGCGTGGGCACCACCGCGATGCCATGGACCACCAACTCGGCCTGCACATCAGCCCGTTTGGCCATCAGTGTGTTAACTCGCACATCTAAACCAGCGGTGTGCTGCAAGCTCTCCACCAAAGGCCAAAACTCTTCGCCTAATTGTGCCTCTAAAGCCTCGGCCAACCAAGGCGGCAGATTGTGTTTGTGAGGCGCTAGAAAAGCGTCATCGGAGGCGGCGTCGCAATCGGCCAACCACTTGAACTCCATCTCGCTCATGGCAGCTTTCATGAAACCGCGGTCACCATGGATAGCTTGGGGTTGCTGCAACTTGGCTTGCGTGTCAAGGTAAGCGGCCCAACCCAGGATGGCAAGTCGGCGTTCCTTTACACCCGAACCAGACTTAGCCAAATGCTCAAAGCGCAGTTTTTGGCGTAGTACGTTGTAGCCGGTTTCGGCCAAGACTCCGCGCTCACGAGGACCCAAGGCCATTTGTTTACGTTGGTCACGGAAGTATTTGGAAACCACGCTGTCAGCAGGGTGGTCAAAGCGAAGCAGCAAACGGGTGAGTTCGGTGCAAGCGTCTAACAAGGCTTTTGGATGCATACAGAGATTATCGGCTTTGCAAGAAAGCTTTATGCTCAAGACCATGTCCGACACCGACCTGTCTACCTTGCCGGCCCTGCCCCTAGGCCCCTACATTCACTACAAAGGCCTGCACTACGAAGTGCTGGGCGTGGTGCACCACAGCGAAACCCTAGAGCCTTTGGTGCTTTACCGCGCCGAATACGGTGAACGGGGTCTGTGGGTGCGGCCGTTTGCAATGTTCACCGAAGAGGTGGTGATTGAAGGCGTGAAGCAGCCGCGCTTCAAGCCGCGCTCACCTTAAGCGAACACCCCTGCTGTTTCTTGCATCTGCGCAGAAACTTGCCCCAAGTGGTGCAAGCTGTCACCCAAGCTGAGTTCGATTTGCGTCAAGCGTTTGAAGCAATGGCTGACGATGTACTCATCGGTCACGCCAATGCCGCCGTGCAGTTGCACCGCTTCTTGGCCCACGTGGCGGGAGGAGCGCCCAATTTGGTATTTGGCACGTGACACCGCCAGTGAACGCTCAGCCGCTGGTGCGTTGAGTTTGAGCGTAGCGTAATAGCTCATGGAGCGGCCCAACTCGAGTTGCATTTTCATGTCGGCCACACGGTGGCGCAGCGCCTGAAAGCTGGCAATCGCCACGCCAAATTGTTTGCGGGTGTTGAGGTACTCCACGGTGATGGCCAATGTTTTCTCCATCAAACCCACCGCTTCGGCGCACAAGGAAGTGGCCCCGACGTCTACTGCCAGTTGCAAGGCGGCCAAGCCATCTTGGCTGATGAATTCTGCAGGTGCGTCCTTCATTCGCAACTCGCTCATGCGACTGCCGTCTTGCGCAAGGTAGGCATGGGAAGTGTCGGTGGCCGCGCTGCGCGGCACCAAGAACAGGGCAAGCTGTCCATTCACCATGGCAGGCACCAAAAACCCATGGGCGTGGTCACCGGCAGGTACCAGGCTCTTGTGACCGCTCACCTGCCAAGC
>Ga0114980_10003003_pt1 | contig 11714 bp, 9 predicted proteins | sample S_140806_EF_Meta_FD_87018 | JGI IMG/M metagenome (GOLD analysis project Ga0114980, IMG submission 87018) | Freshwater microbial communities from Lake Simoncouche, Canada to study carbon cycling - S_140806_EF_MetaG | ecosystem: Environmental > Aquatic > Freshwater > Lake | place: Lake...
GAGAAAGAACGCGCCCGAAGCGGTCTCGGGCGTGAGCTTCGCGTAGTTCGTGCCGGCGAGGAGCTCGGGGTGCGCGGTGAGTTCGTGCAGCGCGAACCAGCGCAGCAAGCCCGCGGTCACGAGCGCCGCGGCGACGCAGATCACCGTCCACGCGACCGAGATGCGGAATCTCCTGCGATGGTCATCCGCGGTCGGCGCCGCCGTGTGGGTGAGGCGCTCGATCACGAACAGGTCGAGCGCCAGCAGCAGCGCGACGCCTCCGAGGAAGCTCGCGAGGATCGGCCAGTAGGCCAGCGGTGAGAAGACGGCGGTGGCGAGAAGCACGGAGGTGGACCGAAGGGACTGCGGTTTGACGGAAGCCGAGACGAGCGGCGCAGTGTAGGGCGGGCAAGTACCCCGTTCAGGTCCAACTCTTGAAGCGGGGGGTTTCCTGTGCCGATCCGTGCGCCGCGGGATTTCCCCGCAAGAGTTTCTGGGGCAACCATGCACTATCGATCTATCCGTGTTTTTCCCGCCGCATGCTGCGCTGCTGCTGCGATTGCGTCGCCGACCACAGCCTCCGCTGGGTCCGTTGCCGCGCCGATCGCGCAAGCCGCCGGTCCCGATGACGACGGCGTCAAGGTGACGGGCGTCACCGACATCTCCGATGCCGCGGAACTCGTGCCTGCCGCAGCCGCCGGCCTGCCGCCGGTGCTCTCTGGTCAGCAGCCTGGCGCGCGCGATCCTGCTCCGCAGACTCCGCCGTCAGCGGGCGATTCCGCCCGCGAGTGGTTCGGCCAGAAGCCGTGGTCTGCATGGACCCGGGTGACGGGCGACTGGGCGGGCGCGCGGACCTCGCTGGAGGACGCAGGCTTCAAGTTCAGCGGCTCGGCCGTGACGGAATGGTCGCAGGTCTTCCGCTGCGGCACGGGCTCGCCGAGCGCGTTTCGCTTTCTCGTCGATCTCAACCTGGCGCTCGACCTCGAGAAGCTGGCGGGACTCGCTGGCGGCACCGTGTTCGCCGACTTTCAGACCGCGAACAGCAGCGGTGGCGGCGTGACCAGCGGCGCCTACCAGACGTACTCGAACATCGCGATCGACGGCAGCATCACCCAGCTTTCGCAGCTCTGGTACGAGCAGTGGTTCGCAAGCCGCGCGCTGCGCCTCAAGGTCGGCAAGGTCGACGCGAACAGCGAGTTCGCCTACATCGGCGCGGCCGGTGGATTCATCAACGCGAGCGCGGGCTTCTCGCCGGCGATCTTCGCGTTGCCGACGTATCCCAATCCCGCGACCAGCGCGAATCTCTTCGTGTATCCCACGGAAAACGTCTACATCGGCGCAGGCATCTATGACGGCGCGAGCGCCGCCGACGGCATCGCCACCGGTTCGCGCGGACCAGCGACGTTCTTCAGCGACGACCAGTCGGACGACTGGTTCATGATCGGCGAGGCGGGCGTCACGTTCGCCGAGGCCGGGCCGCTGACGGGCGTGCGCGCTGCGGTCGGCGCGTGGTGGCACACGGGGCAGTTCGGCACGTTCGACGGCGGAACCGCCGACGGAACCGGCGGCTTCTACGCGCTTGCCGAAGCGCGGCTCTGGAAGCCCGAAGGCGTGAAGTGCGACAACGCATCCGACCGCCGCGGCCTCTGGATGTTCGGCCAGCTCGGCCTCGCCAATGGCGACGTGAGCGCTGTCGCGGGCCAGTACGCGGTCGGCTCGTCGATCGTCGGAACCTTCGATGGCCGCGACGACGACTCCGCGGGCGTGTACCTGTCGCTCGTCGACTTCAGCAACAACCCGACCGCGGGCTTTGGCGCGAATGAATGCGCGCTCGAGCTCTACTACGACTTCGTCCTCACGCCCTGCGTGCACATCAAGCCAGACCTGCAGTGGTTCGGCAACCCCTCCGGCGGACAGACCGACGACTCGCTCGTCGGGACGATTCGCTGCATCTTCACCTTCTGAACCACCCTCGTTGAAAGCACTGGAAACAGCATGAAAATCGCAACCAAGATCTCGTTCGTCTCGCTCGCCTCCATCTCGCTCGTCGTCGCTTGCGGCGCGATCGGCTGGTGGGGCGTGTCCACGCTGCGCGAGGATCTGAGCGAGGTGTCTGGCCCGACGTGGACCACCGCGGGCAAGAGCCTCGAGGGAGCGTGCAACACCGGCGAGCAGATGCGCCATGTGGCGAGCCTCCTGCGCATGAACGACCAGAAGGATCTCGCCGACGTGACCGAGCATGGCGAGCTTGCGCGGGCGGACTTCGACAAGGCGATGGCGGCGGAACGGCTTCCCGCGGAGCAACTCGCGAAGTTCCGCGCGGTGCGCGACGAATACTCGCACAAGCTTGCGGCGCTGCTCGATCGACATGCTTCGTGGATGCGTATCCACGACGCGTTCAGCGCGTCGAGCGCTGCGCTCGTTGCGTTCGGCCCCGAGCTTGAGACGATCGGCGACGGGCAGGTCGAGGATCTCGAGAAGAGCCCCGACACCAACATCGCCTGGAACAGCGGCCTGAACAAGAAGTGGGAGGCCGCCGACGGATGCATGGAGGCGAGCATCGGCATGCTCGGTGCGCTCTTCCACCTCGAGCGCATGCGCAACGGTGCGCCCGCGGACGACTGCCGCAAGCAGATGGAGGAGAGCCTCAAGTCGCAGGAAGAGGCCACCGCGCGCATGCTCGCGACCGGTGCGTTCGATGTGCCGAGCGCGGCCGGCGACGGCACGCTCGCGAACAAGTCGCGCACGTGCACCGCGACATTCGGCAAGGACATCCGAGCGTACTTCGATGAAACCGTTGCGCTCGCCGCGGCGGAGACCGCGTACGAGCGATCGGCCGAGAAGATGATCGACCTTTCGATCGAGGTCGCGGGCGTTGCGTCGCAAGGCATGTCGGCGCGCAGCGCCGAGGCCGAGGCGCAGGCAGGGAAGTCGCTGTCCGTGATCGTCGGAGCCGCGGGAGTTGCATCCCTCGCTGCGATCGGCCTCGCGTTCGTGCTCGTGCGCGGCATCGTGCGTCCGTTGCGCACGGTCGGTTCCGCGCTCGAGGACATCGCCTCGGGCGAGGGCGACCTCACGCGCCGCCTCGACGATTCGCGCACCGACGAGTTCGGCTCGGTCGCGCGTGGCTTCAACGCGTTCGCCGCGAAGATCGCCAAGAGCATCGATGCCGTGCGCACGCAGACCCACGACCTTGCGGGCGGCGCGGAGAAGATCAACGAGACCAGCCGCACGATCGCCAACGACGCGAGCGAGCAGGCCGCGACGCTCCAGCAGGTGACCGCGAGCATCGAGGAACTCAGCGCAATGGTCGCGAAGTCCGCACAGAGCTCGGTCAATGCCTCGGGAATCGCCGAGCGTGCGCGCACCGACGCCGACGGCGGCGCCGCGCGCATGAAGGAGCTCGTGAACGCGATGGACGGCATCCGCACGTCGAGCGAGAAGATCGCGAGCATCATCCGCGTGATCGACGAGATCGCGTTCCAGACCAACCTGCTCGCGCTCAACGCCGCCGTCGAGGCTGCGCGTGCGGGCGACGCGGGCCGCGGCTTCGCGGTCGTCGCGCAGGAAGTCCGCAGCCTGGCAATGCGTTCGGCCGAAGCCGCGCGCGACACCGCTGCCTTGATCGAGGAATCCGGCACGCGCGCCGAGACCGGCGTCAAGCTCGTCGGCGACGTCGAGGATGTCTTCGGCCGGATCGTCGGCGGCTCGCGCGAGGTCGCGCAGCTGCTCACGTCGATCTCGGCGGCGAGCCGCGAGCAGGCCGACGCGCTCAAGGGCGTCGCGGGCAGCATGCAGGAGATCGACCAGACCACGCAGGCCAATGCCGCGGCAAGCGAGGAACTCGCAGCCGCCGCGAGCGAGACCACCGATCAGGTCGGTTCGATCAAGGGCACGCTCGCGCAGTTCAGGACGGCGGCCTGAGATCGTGGCGCGTCGGGAATCGCGTCAACGTCCGCGCATCCAGCGCGCAAGCAGCACCCGGCTTGCGAGGCTCACGAGGCCGAACATCGCGAAGCCCACGCACGCCGCGAGCACGACGCTCACGAACACGCGGTCGGTCTTGAACTGACGCAGCGAGGTCATGATCAGCATGCCGAGCGGCGCGCGTTCGCCGCCCTCGGCCGCGATGAACTCGCCTGAGATCGTGCCGATCGTCGCGAGGCCGGCTGCGATGCGCAGGCCGGTGACGATCGACGGCACGGCCGACGGAAGCGCGAGCTTCCACCATGTCGCGAGCCGTCCCGCGCCGAGGATCGCGAACAGTTCGTCGAGACCCGCGTCGCGCGCGCGAAGTCCCGCGAGCGTGTTGGCGATCACGGGAAAGATCGCGACGATCGCGGTGCTTGCGATGATCGCGGGCCGGCCGTAGCCGCACCAGATCACGAGCAGCGGCGCGATCGCGATCAGCGGCACCATCTGAAAGAGCAGCGTGAGCGGATACACGCTGCGCTCGATCGCGCGCGAGAGCGAGAGCGCGCTGCCGACGAGCACGCCGCCGATCGCGGCAATCGCGAAGCCGATGCCCGCGCTGGTCGCGGTCTCGAGCGTCCCGCGCAGGAACGGCGTGGGATCATCGGTAAACGCGTGCAGCACGCCGAGCGGCGACGGCAGCACGAAGTCCTTGACGCCGAAGACCTGCTTGAATAGCGCCCACGCGGCGATCGCGGCGGCAACGGCCGCGAGCGGGGCGAGCGTGTGCATCGCGCGCGTGCGCAGGCGCGTCTGCGGTTGCGCGTGGCGGGGATGCGCGTCGCTCATCGCCTCGCCTCTTCGATCGCATGTAGCAGTGCCGTGCTCGCCTGGCGCACGCATGCGCCGATCTCGTCGCTCGTCCAGGCGCGCGCATCGCGCGCGACGGTCGGCGTCGCGATGTCCGCCACGATGCGCGCGGGCCTCGGTGAGAACACGATCACGCGCTCGGCGAGATACGCGGCCTCGGGCATCGAATGCGTCACCAGCACCGCGGTGAAACGCTCGCGTTCCCAGAGTGCGCGGAGCTCGGCGTCGAGCTCGTGGCGCGTGACTTCATCGAGCGCGCCGAACGGCTCGTCGAGCAGCAGCAGCTGCGGCCGCGAGACCAGCGCGCGCGCGATCGACGCACGCATCTTCATGCCGCCTGAAAGCTGATGTGGAAAGAGCCCCTCCGCGTCGGCGAGCCGCACGAGTTCGAGCGCCTTGAGCGCGCGTGCGCGCCGCTCGTCCCGCTCGACTCCCGCGAATTCCAGCGGCAGCGCGACGTTTTCCGAGATCGTGCGCCACGCGAGCAGGCGCGGCTCCTGAAAGCAGAAGCTCGTCGTTCCCGCCGCGCGCTCGACCGTGCCGGCGTCGGCCGGCTCCAGCCCGCCCATCATGCGCATGAGCGTGGTCTTGCCGCAGCCCGACGGACCGACGAGCGCGGTGAACGACTGCGCGGTGATCGAGAGCGACACGCCGTCCACCGCCGCCACCGCGCCGAACGAGCGCGATGCGCCCGCGATGCGGATGTGCACCGGCCGTTGCGGGGATGTCGGGTGCTGCGCCTGCATCGTGCGGGTTTCGCGGGATTCCCGAGCACCTTACACTCCGCGGATGCTCTTGAACGCCCTCCGCAACGGTGCATCCTCCCTCTTCGGACTCCTTTCGGTTGCAGCGGTCTGCTCCGCGCTCGTCGGCTGCGACGATGGCGCCAAGTCGCCGGTGCCGAACGAAGTCGCGCAAGGCGGCTCGACCACGCCCAAGCTCGAGAAGGTCAAGCTCCAGCTCAACTGGGTTGCCGAGCCTGAATTCGGCGGCTTCTACGCGGCGCAGGACAAGGCGCTCTTCCAGAACGAAGGCATCGAGGTCGAGATCGTGCAGGGCGGCCCCGGCGTGCCCGCGCCGCAACTTGCGGCCAGCGGCAAGGTCGATTTCGCCATCGTCGCTGCGCCGCAGGTGGTCGAGCTTGCCGAGCAGGGCGGCGACCTCGTCGCGCTCTTCGCCGTGTACCAAGGCACGCCGATGGGCGTCATGGTGCACGAGTCGTCGCCGTACACCACGCTCAACGAACTCTGGCAGTCCGACGCGACGATCTCGATCGAGCAGGGCCACGCCGACTTCCGCTGGCTCAGCAAGCAGTACCCCGACAGCAAGCTCAAGGTCGTGCCGTACAGCGGAAATCTCGCTGGTTTCGCCGCCGATCCCAAGCTCGTGTCGCAGTGCTTCATCACATCCGAGCCGGTGCAGCTCGAGCTGCAGGGGGTCAAGACGCGCGTGTTCATGCTCGGCGAGTCGGGCTTTGATCCGTACAACGGCGTGGTCGTGACGACGCGCGCCTACTACGAGGCGCATCGCGAGCTCTGCAAGAAGCTCGTCAAGGCGATGGCCGCCGGCTGGCGCGCGTACCTCGACAATCCCAAGCCGTACAACGAGACGATGACGCGGCTCAATCCCGGCATGAATCTCGCCGCGATGAACCTCGCCGCCGAAAAGCAGGCCAAGCTCATCTCGAACGACGAAACCAAGCGCGTCGGCCTCGGCGGCATGCGCTTCGCGCGCTGGGAAGAGATGTGCAAGCAGCTCGTCGAACTCGGCACCGCGAAGAAGATGCCCGACGTGCAGTCGCTCTTCGTGTGGGACACCGAGGCGGGCACCGCGCGCTGAGCGCGGGCGAATCCAAGCAAATACTCGTGCAGCGCGAGCGCGTCATCCTCCACGTCGACATGGACGCGTTCTACGCTTCGGTCGAGCAGCGCGACGATCCGTCGTTGCGCGGAAAGCCCGTCCTCGTCGGCGGCCGCGAGGGACGCGGCGTCGTGTGCGCGGCGAGCTACGAATCGCGGAAATTCGGCTGCCGCAGCGCGATGCCGATGTCGCAGGCGATGCGGCTCTGCCCGCAGGCGATCGTGGTCAAGCCGCGCTTCGACGCGTACACCGCCGCGTCGCGCGCCATGCACGCGATCTTCGGCCGCTATTCGCCCGAGATCGAGCCGCTGTCGCTCGACGAGGCGTTCATCGACGTGACCGATTCGCTCGCGATCTTCGGCACGGGCCGCAGGATCGGCGAGGAGATCCGCGCCGCCGTGCGCGGCGAGCTCGCGCTCACCTGCTCGGTTGGCGTCGCGCCCAACAAGTTCGCCGCCAAGATCGCGAGCGACCTCGAGAAGCCCGACGCGCTCGTCGTGCTCGAGGCCGACGGCCTCGCCGAACGCCTCGCGCCGCTTTCGATCGAGCGGATGTGGGGCGTCGGACCCGTCGCGGCGGCGGAGCTGCGTTCGCGCGGATACGCGACCTTCGGCGACCTGCAGTGCGCGGGCATCAAGCAGCTCGAGCTTGATTTCGGCGACGCGGGGCGCGGCTGGTTCCAGCTGAGCCACGGCATCGACTCGCGCGAGGTCGAGACCGACCGCACCGCGAAATCCGTCGGCGAGGAGGAGACCTTCATCGAGGACATCGTGTCGGTGCAGGCGATCGAGACCAAGCTCCTCGCGCAGGCCGATGAGGTCGGGCGCCGCCTCCGCGCGAAGTCGCTCTACGCGCAGACCGTCGCGATCAAGATCCGCTTCAGCGACTTCGAGACGCACACGCATGCGAAGACGCTCTCGTCGCCGACCGACCACACGCACGAGCTGCGCGACGCGGCGCGCGCGCTGCTCGCGAGCTTCTCCGCCAAGCGCTGGCGCGCGGTGCGGCTGTGCGGTTTCGCCGCGAGCCGCGTGACGGAGACGGCAGGGCAGCTGCCGCTCTTCGACGACGGCGGAAAGCGCGAGAGGCTCGCGAAGCTCGACGATTTGCGCGACCGGATTCGCACGCGTTTCGGAGGCTGAATCAGCCGCGCTGCTCAAGCAGCTTGATCAGATCCGTCGCCGTCGCGATCCCGAGCGGAGTCTCGTCGGCCTTGCCGCGCTCGGTGATGATCACGGCCTCGAGTCGCGGATTCTTGGTCCACAGCCCGAGCGCGTCGTCGGCGGTCGCGTTGCGGGAAAGCAGCGCGAACTCGTCCTTGCGGTGGTCGCGCGCGAGGACTTCGGCCACGCTCACCGAGGCGATCGTGCAGATGATGCGCTCGCCTTCGCCGGCGGGGAGCGTCTCGTCGAGCTTGCCTTGGGGCTTGGCCGTCGCTGCGCGCGCATCGCGTGCAACCTGCGGAAGCGCGCACGCATCGATGTCGTGCGACGCGATCCAGCGCAGCACGCCCGACGCGGTGAGCAACGCCACGATGCGCCCGTCGAGCCGCACGGGGAAGCGCACATAGCCCTTCTCCTGCACGAGCTGCAGCACGCGGCCCACGCGGTCGCGCGCGTCGACCGTCACGACCTCACGCGCGGCGAGCGCGCGCAGCGGCGTGGGCTTGCGGAGCTCCTCGTCGATCGCCTCGAGCTGCTCGACGGTCGCCATCGTGGGCACCGCGATGTACTCGACCGCGCCAAAGCGGTTGTGGACGAGCGCGTTCCGCAACTCGCCCGCCTCGAGCAGGAAGTCGAGGTGCCGCGCGAAATGCCTGCGTTGCGCGGCGATCTGACGCACGGAGCTTGCGAAACCGCGGCGGTGGCCATCGCGCGCCTGGTCGAGGATGCGTCCCAGCTCGCGATCGATGCGGTTGTACGCGCCCTCGAAGCGGTCGATCCGCTCGCGGTCGTCGTTGGTGGTGTGTCCGTTGGCGCGGGTTTCGGGAGGCATCGGCGCGTGCTCGCGGCTGGTCGTGTCAGCCGATCATTCGCCGTCGTCGCCGCCGCCGCCACCACCACCGCCGCCTCGGCGGAAAATCAGCGCATCCAGGCTGAATTCCCCTGCGCCAGCGAAGGCGATCCAAAGCGCGAGCGTGGCCATCGTGATGAGGCTGATCATCGCCGCGCGTTCGGGGATGTTCGTCGTCCAAAGCGCGCCCCAATCGGCGGTCCGGAAGACCTCCATGCCGAACAGTCCGATCGCCCAGAACGCGATTCCGCTTGCCCACACGCGGCTAAAGAGGCCGATGAGCAGCAGTCCTGCGCCGATCAGCTCGAACACGGCCACGATCCAGGCCGCGATGTACGGCTTGGGCATGCCCTTGGCGTCGAAGTCGAGGGTGAGCTGGTGCAGTGCCCGCGCCTGGAAATCGCCGCCGCTGTTGGGCGCCTGCGCGGGTTCGAGGTGCACGAGCGCGCGGCCGGAACCGTCGGTGAGCGTCGACGACACGCCGAGTTCGCGGAGGCGAACGGCTTGCGCCCCTGCGAACACCTGCGAATCCATCGCGTGATGCCAGCCCGTCGGCAGGAACGCCAGAAACAGCAGGATCCTCGCGAGAAGAGGCACGGCGTTCGAGGCGAAGTGGGTGAATTTCTTCATCGGGCGAGCCTGATCCGCGGGTTCGGAAGGGGGAGCCGGACACTGCGGTCGGGTTGGATCGGCTGAAGGGCGGGAATCCGTACAATCTCGCCCTCCGCGGGCGTGGCGGAATTGGCAGACGCACGGGATTTAGGTTCCCGTGGGGTAAAACCCGTGCAGGTTCAAGTCCTGTCGCCCGCATACGTATTTTGAGCGGTCGCAGCTGCGGCTGCTCCCGTGTTCTGAGCGGTCGCGCCTGCGGGCGCTTCCTTTGGTGTTGATGGCGGTGGGGGTGGTCGCACGAGCTGGCGCGGACCGCCGCAGCCCCGCGTGGCGCGTGAGGCACTACGCTCCCCGTCCATGCCTTCGCCTGCGACATCGTGGTCTCCGCATTCGTGGAAGTCGTTTCCGACGACGCAGCAGCCGGTCTATCCGGATGCCGCGGCGCTCGAGCGCATGCTCGCTGAGATCGGCGCGCTGCCGCCGCTGGTGACGAGCTACGAGATCGAGGCGCTCAAGGCGCAGCTGGCCGAGGCCGCGCGCGGCGAGCGCTTCATCCTCTGGGGCGGCGATTGCGCGGAGAGCTTCGCCGACTGCAGCAGCGCCGCCATCGCGTCCAAGCTCAAGATCCTCCTGCAGATGAGCCTCGTGCTCGTGCACGGAACGCGCAAGCGGATCACGCGCATCGGCCGTTTCGCGGGTCAATACGCCAAGCCGCGCAGCGCGATGACCGAGGTGCGCGACGGCGTCGAGCTCCCGAGCTTTCGCGGCGACAACGTGAATCGCCCTGAGTTCACCCACGCGTCGCGCACGCCTGATCCGCAGCTGCTGCTGCGCGGCTACGAGCGCAGCGCGCTCACGCTCAACTTCGTGCGCTCGCTCGTCGACGGCGGATTCGCCGACCTCCATCACCCGGAGAACTGGGACCTCGACTTCGTCAAGCACTCGCCGCTTGCGGCCGAGTACCAGAAGATGGTCGATTCCATCGGTGAATCGCTGCGTTTCATGGAGTCGCTCGCCGGCGGCACGCTCGCGCAGATGCAGCGCGTCGACTTCTTCACGAGCCACGAGCTGCTGGTGCTCGCGTACGAAAGCGCGCTGACGCGCCAGGTTCCGCGTCGCGAGGGCTGGTTCAACCTGTCGACGCACCTGCCGTGGATCGGCATGCGCACGAATGCGTCGGGTGGCGCGCATGTCGAGTTCTGCCGCGGAATCCGCAATCCCGTCGGCGTGAAGGTCGGGCCCGACACGACCGTCGACACGCTGCTCGACACCGTGCGCACGCTGTCGCCGGACAACGAGGCCGGCCGCGTGGTGCTCATCTCGCGCTTTGGCGCGCATCAGATCGGGCGCGCATTTCCGCCGTTGTTGCGTGCGGTGCGCGATGCGGGGCTCCATGTCGTGTGGGTGTGCGATCCGATGCACGGCAACACCGAGACCGTCGTCCCGACCGCGGGCGAGTGGGCGGGCAAGAGCGTCAAGACGCGCAAGTTCGGGCACATCCTGGCCGAGTGCGAGCAGGCGTTCGAGATCCATCGCGCCGAGGGCACGGTGCTGGCCGGCGTCCACATCGAGCTCACCGGCGAGAACGTGACCGAGTGCATCGGCGGCGCGCGCGGGATCTCCGAGGACGACCTGTCGCGGGCGTACCGCTCGCAGGTCGACCCGCGGCTGAACTACGAGCAGGCGCTGGAGCTCGCGATGCTGATCGCCCGGCGCGCGGCCCCGCGCTGACCCGCCCCCGACGGTGCCTGGCACCAACCTGGCACCATCCTGGCACCAACCATGCACGTGCACGTCCCGCGCGGCACCTCCCTGGCACCGAGCCGAGCTACGCGCTTTCGGCGTGATTTCGCCGTGCCCGCGGCTGCGGCTCGGTGACAGGCACGTGCCGTGAACTCCAGGTTGGTGCGCGGTTGGTTTGTGGTTGGTGCCAGGTTGGTGCCAGGCACCGATATACTCCCCGCCCTATGTCACGTCGTCGCGTCGTCATCACCGGCCTCGGGCCCGTCTCCGCCCATGGCCTCGGGATCGAACCCCTCTGGACCGCCCTCTGCGAGGGCCGCTCCGCGCTCGCGCCGATCCGCGCGTTCGACGCCCGCGGCTTCGCCTCCGCATCGGGCGGCGAGCTCCCCGACAGCTACGACGTCAAGGACCTCGTCCCCAAGAGCTACCGCAAGGCGACCAAGGTCATGGCGCGCGACATCGAGATCGCTGTCGGCGGCGCCGTCACCGCGGTCGCCGACGCCGGCCTCCGCACCCGCGGCACCGATCCCGACAATCCGCCGACCATCGCGCCCGACCGCTTCGGCTGCCACATCGGCGCCGGCCTCATCGCCGCCGACCTCGACGAACTCACCGCCGCGCTCGCCACATCCCGCGACGCCGCCGGCAAGTTCGATCCCGCGCACTGGGGACAGCAGGGCATGCAGGAGCTCACGCCGCTCTGGCTCCTCAAGTACCTGCCCAAC
>Ga0114980_10003007_pt1 | contig 11708 bp, 13 predicted proteins | sample S_140806_EF_Meta_FD_87018 | JGI IMG/M metagenome (GOLD analysis project Ga0114980, IMG submission 87018) | Freshwater microbial communities from Lake Simoncouche, Canada to study carbon cycling - S_140806_EF_MetaG | ecosystem: Environmental > Aquatic > Freshwater > Lake | place: Lake...
GCTTCGCAATGACGCGACCACTTTCCACCCAGCCGCCGGTGGGGTTCAAATAGCCTTCGACATACCGCTCCGCATTCCAAGCGGGATGCCGCTGCTTCAACAGCACCGAATCCATCTGGAGCAGCGCTTGCCCGAGGCCGCTGAGGTAGTGAAAACTGTCATTTTCAAAGCCGCCGGGCTGCATCTCGCCTCGCGACATCACGAGAAAACCATCCTCATGATATAAATCGCTGCCCCAGCGTGCATTCCACGCCTTCCAGCGTTCAAGACTCAGCAAACCCATCGCCGTGTGCTGCGCATCCGCCGCGTAGTCCATGCGCACCACCTTGTTGATGTCGGTCGAAGCGGCGTCAGGATGCGGAAGCAGACCTTGATCAATGAGCGAGACCTTCCAACCGCGTGAATGCAGCTCTAACGCTGCCGTGAGGCCGAAACAACCGCCGCCAAGAACGAGGATGGAGCCAGGCGTCATGTCACTTGGCCTTTTGCTTGTCCCATACCGCACGAAAGGCCTTCTCACGATCCGCGACATACGCGTGATAGCCTGCGGGATCGACAAACGGATTGCCTGAGCTGCCGCTGAGCAGCTTATGCTTCGCCTCCATGCCGTAGTAGCTGCCGTGAGCACCGAGGAAGAGATCCACCGGCAGCGCTTTGAGCGTGGCAAAGGTCGCCTCGTAGTCCGTGGCGATGCTTGGGTAGGTTGGGTTGCCGACGAGGATGTAGCCCGGGTTCACATTCGGGCTGCCGATGATGACGGCGTGGAGCTTCTTGCCATGGTCCTCGACCTCCATCGTCCAGGTGGTGCATCCCGGCGTATGCCCGGCCGTCTTCCGCGCCACGAGCACACTACCGCCGAGTTTGATCTCATCCCCATCCTTCAGACGGCGATCCACCTTTGCGGGTGGAAACTGCGTGTAATCCCCTTTGGCGATGCGAGTCTTCTTTGCGCCACCTTTCTCCACAGCGTCAGCATCCTCCGCCATCACGCCATACTGCGCTCCGGTGGCCTCCAAAATCTCCGCACTTCCCGCACAATGATCCGAGTGCGCATGGCTGATGAGCAGCACTTTGATGTCCTCAAACTTGAAGCCCAGCCCCTCCACGCTCGCCCGGATGAGCTTCGGCGATTCCTCCAAGCTGCTGTTGATGAGAACATGCCCCTCCGGCGTGGTGATGAGATACGACGCCAAATCCCGCGAGCCGACGTAGTAAAGATTCCCCGCGATGCAGTGACCAGGAAAGGGCTCCGTCCATGCCGATTGCCCATGGGCGAAGCCGGAACAAACGAGGAGGAAAAGCAAAAAGAGGCGGCTCATGCGTCATGAGTGAAGCGCCAGCCGAACCCTGCAAGCGCGGGGAGCCTCGAAGTGGAGCCAACAGTCGGAATTGAACCGACGACCGGCGGTTCGACAGGCCGCCGGGCTGGTCCTCACGGACAAGGCCGTGCGCGTGAAGGTGGACTACCTCGAAAATTCCGGCCGCCTCGGCAAAGTGCGCTTTGGCTACCGCACGGTTTTCTTTGGCATCGGCATGAACCGTGACGAGCTGCGGCAGAAGATCGCGGCCACGATGAAGCAACGGGCGATAGCGACTCAACGCGCCCAACGAAACCGGCAGAGTGACCTCGAATGGTCAAAAATGCTGCGGCGGGAGATCGCTGCGGCTGAAATGAAGCTTCTGTAAAGAACCGGCACGGCTGGCGTTTGGATGAAGCATGCGCCGTCCCTCCACTTCTATCAGCAAATCACTTGAACAAGGTTTGCAGCTTAATCCAGCTCTCGCAGCGTGGCTGGAGAAGGCGCTCGCCAATCAGAAGAATTGGGCGCTCGAATCAAGAGGGCAACTCCCGAAGAATTTGACGCTCAAACAGCGGCAGAAGCTCCTGGGGCTGGTGTGAGCGCAGACGAGACCAGAACGAATCCACCGCATGATCGCCCCCCTTCTGACATCGGCCACCATGGAGAAACCAGCCGGGAAACGGCCCTGGTTATCCGCGCAGCAGCGCAGTGACTTGGAGTTCATCAAACAACAGTTGAAGGGCGAGATTCGATCCCTCCCGCCGGAAACGAGGGAAAGGCTCAACCGCTCCTTGCTGGCGAATATTCCGACTCCAGAGAGCTAAAGCTCGTGATCCGCAATGACCTGCGAACCGCATCGAAACCGATGCACAACGCAGAGCTTCGCAGGAAAACGCACCCGTTTCGATGCTTGGCGCATGCTTGCAGCATCAATTTGGATGCACTGAGCATGCTGAACGCATCCAAGGGCCAAATGGAGGGCCGAATCGGGGCCAAATGGAAGGGCCGCTAAAACGAGAGAAGTGGTGAAACCAGAGAAGTGAAGCCATCAGAAAAGTGAAGGAAGGAGCTTGCCCGGAGGTGCTGCGCACTCCGGGCGGATGCTCTTTTTCTGAGTCTCTGAATGCCGAAGAAAAAGAAAAGGGGGCCGCCCAATCCTCCGGGACGCCCTAGCTGCCTGCTCCAATCATCCAAAGCTCAAATCGCTCCCAGCGTTGCTTGCCGACCTCACAGACTTCCAAGTCTGAACGGTTGCGCAATTCATAGTAGGCCAAAACCAACTGCTCCCCGGTCATTGGGCCGCTGGTAACTCCCTTTTCTCTGAGCCAGTATTGACGGTCAAATTTGCGTGGCCGACGCCCGCTTAACCAAGCGCTCCTAGCACACAGCAGCACAGGGACAAACACGCGGAAAAGTATGCCTGCATTCGCGAATGCTTCTGCGTGTTCAGGTTTCCAGTGCATCAACGGCACAAAGATCAGCATCCCGACAAGCCAGCTAAGAACAAAGAAAATCAAACCAATGGTGATGTAGTCGCCAATGCCATCATTTATTTTCCGAGCACGGAGGATACTCCACGCCACCGCGCAGCATAGCGCCAGAGACACCAGCATTTGTAGCTGGAAAGCGAATGTGAAAACCTCGGCGCTGCGCTGCATGGAAATGGCGGACGATAGCACTACACCTTCCCCATCTCCAGCCGGACCTTGCGCCCTTGGGCTTTGGCGACGCGGGAGCGATGAGAATTCCGCCTTGCCGCTGCGCAGCCGGGCGGGTATCCTCAAAGTATGAGCGTCGCGACACTCCAGCAATTCGGCCAGAACCTTCCCGCGTGGATGGCGCTGGTGATGCGTGGCGAAAGCGTCGCCATCGTGGACGGCGGGAAGGAAGTGGCGCGGCTGATGCCGCCTGCGGCTCCAACTTTGACCGTGAACGGTGTCAAACCTGCCGCCGGGGAAGACTGGCGCAAGGCACGACTGGCGGAGCTTGAAGAAACCTTTCCCGAGCCGGTGATCGGGGCCAGTGCCGAGCTGGAGGCATTCCGCGCCGAACGTCTCTGAGCGCATGGCCTACGCGGATTCCAGCCTGCTTCTGAAACTCTACCTGCGGGAGCCGGAGACACCCGCCGCGCTGGCGGCGATGGGCAGGGCGAGCGGCCCCGTCTTTTTCACGGAACTGCACCGGCTGGAGATCGTGAACGCCATCCGCCGGAACCTCGCGGCCAAACGCATCCGGCGGAGCCAGGCATTAAAAGCCCTGCGCACGCTCCGCCAAGACCTGCGGAGCGGCTTTTACACCCTGCCGCCGGTGGACTGGCCGGGCGTTTTCCGCCGGGCGCATCGCCTGAGCCGTCGCCATGCCGCCACGCTGGCCGTGCGCTCGCTGGACCTACTGCACGTCGCGTTGGCGCTGCAGATGAACGCGGGGGAATTCCTGACCTTCGATGACCGCCAGAGCCAGACGGCGAAGGCGGAGGGCTTGGCGGTGCTACCCTAAACCGCCGCAATGAAGTGGAGCCAACAGTCGGAATTGAACCGACGACCGGCGGTTTACAAAACCGCTGCTCTACCGCTGAGCTATGTTGGCCTATCATTTCGGGGCGCGAGCCTAGCCGCAGTCGATGATTCGGCAAATGGATTTCCACCTTGGCGGCACTTCGTGGCGTGCTAGCAATGCGGCGCATGCTTTCTCTTGTCTTCGCCACGTCCAACGCCCACAAAACTCAGGAAGTCTGTGCCATGCTGCCGGGCGTTGAGATCTCCGACCTTCGTGACCATCCCGGCCTGACGCTGCCGGAAGAGACGGGCACTACATTTGAAGCGAATGCGATCATCAAGGCCGCTGGTGGCAGCGCTCGTCTGCCGGGTATGCTGGTGCTGGCGGATGATTCGGGGCTTGAAGTGGATGCGCTGGGCGGTGCGCCGGGTGTTCGCTCGGCTCGTTATTCCGGCGAGCACGCCACCGACGCAACGAATCGCGAGAAATTGAAGCAGGAACTCGCGAAGCTGCCCGGCGGCATGGTTTTCACGGGTCGCTTCCGCTGCTGCATGGCTCTCGTGCGGGATGGCAAGACGCTGCATGTGGCTCACGGCGCGGTGGAGGGCACGCTGCGGCTCCAAGAGCAGGGTGAAGGCGGGTTTGGCTATGATGCGCTTTTCACGCCGACGGGCTTCACGGAAACATTTGGCGTTTTGCCTGCGAAAACGAAGAACAGCCTCAGTCATCGCGCCCGGGCGCTGGCGAGTATGAAGGCCTGGATGGAGACGAATCTGTGAAACGCCTTCTTCCTTTGATCGTCCTCCTTGGAGCCTGCGCGGCTCCGCCACCGCCGTTGACGACGTTTGCTCCGCCACCACCTCCGGCGATGCTGGTGATCGAGCCGCCGGACTTCACACCAGCGCCTGAGGCTCCGGTGGAATCGCCAGCGACGAATCGCCGGGTGCGTCCGCTGATGGGCGGGCAGGCATGGTTGCATGAATTTGAGGCGGGTGGCGCGGCCTGGCAAGTGGTGGTCTTGGATGGCCGTCACAACACGCTGCGGGTGGTGGATCAACCGGACTCGTGGGGTGGTGGTGGAGCGATTGATGACGTGCTCGACGCCTCGGGAGCGCTCGCGGGCGTGAATGGCGGCTTCTTCTCGACGAACTTCAAACCGCTCGGCCTCATGATCGCCAACGGTCGCCGAAAAGGTGCCTGGCAGGCAAACAAGCTGCTCACAGGTTCGCTGGTGGTTTCGCAGGGCACGCCATGCTTGGTTTGGAATGCGGAAGGACGTCGCGAATCGGGTGCGTCGGATTTCCTGCAAGCGGGACCTCGGCTGGTGGATGCCAGAAGACCGATGACGAGCCTAGATCGCACGAAGAATGCCGCGCGGAGTTTCATCGCGACGAATGGTGGGCACCTGTGGGCCATCGGCGTGGTGCGCAGCACGTCGCTGGCGGAACTGGGACGGATGCTAGCGATGCGCGGATTGATGCCCGGCTTTGCGGTGAACCGAGCGTTGAACCTGGATGGAGGCCGCTCAAGTGCGATTCACGCACGACTTTCCGATGGGAACACGATCACCGAGCCGGGCTGGTCCACGGTGAGGAATTATGTGGCGGTGGTGCCGCTACGCTGAGCGACGCATGGCGGTGGCCACGCGATGCACCGTTTGGGTGAGCTCGCCGGCCTCGTAGGGCTTTGGCAACACGCCGACGAAGCCTCGCTCGAGGAAAACCATCTGCACCTCCTGCGTGACGCTGCCACTGGTGCAGACGATGCGGGCATCGCGGTCGAGTGCAAGGATCTCGGTGGCTGTCTCGGTGCCGTTCATGCCGCCACGGAGCGTGAGATCCATGAGTACGACATCAGGCGGTGTGCCGGTGCGATAGAGGCTTTGGTAGATTTTGATCGCGTCTTGGCCGTTGTCGCACTCCACACAGTCGTAGCCACAGCGTTTGAGGATCATCTGCGCCACGCGACGGAGGTCATCCTCGTCATCGACGATGAGTACGGTGCCTTTGCCATGCTTGAGAGGCACGGGGGCGTTGTCAGCGGGAGGGGCAGGCTTGGCCGCCGCCGAATCATGCGCCGCAGGGAGGATGACGCGGAACTCGGTGCCGATATTGGGCGTGGAGGAGACGCGGATGTCGCCGCCCATCTCGTCAATGAAGCGTTTGCAGGTGGTGAGACCGATGCCATTGCCATCGGCTTTGGTGGTGAAGGATTCGCGGAAGAGCTTTTTGAGATTCTCCCGCTCGATGCCGCACCCTCGATCACGCACGGTGATCTCGACGTGGAGTCCAGCATGGAGTCTTCCATCACCACTGCTGGGGATGGTGATGTTTTTGGCCTCGACATCCATGTAGCCACCGCAAGGCATGGCCTGGATGCCGTTGAAGACGAGATTTTGCAGCACTTGACTCAGCTTCACCGGATCGGCGATGGCAAAGCGGAGGTCATCCGCAGCAAGCACCCGCACCTGCACATTCGATCCGGCTCCCGCGAATTCGACGGAATCACGCATGACCGTGGCCACATCGGTCGGCTCTTTTGGCTTCGGCTTGGCCTTCGAGGCGTTGACGACCTGCGAGGTGAACTGCTTGGCACGCTTCAACCCGGCAAAGATGAGCTGCAGTTCCTGAGCGACGGGCGAATGCTCCTCCAACTGGGGGAGAAGAGCGGAAAGCCGCGTGATCGCGGGGCCGATGAGGTTGTTCACGTCGTGCGTGATGCCTTGAGCCAGAGCGGCGAGGTTTTCTTTTCGAAGCTGGTCAGATTGTGCATCAAGGTCATCTGCGGCCGGGGCCTTGGGGGCCGAAGCTAACTCCGTGAGCGGTTTCACGAGCACGATGAATTTGAGGAGCTTGCCCATGTCCGTGAACACAGGCCGCACCCGCCAGTGACAGGGCGTGGATCCAGAGCCACCGAGCCATTGCAGAGTGGCTTCGCAATCCGCCGCACCAGCGTTGGCGATCGCCTTGCCTAGGCAGGCCATGAGCTTCGCTGCGTCCGCCTCGCTGGCGGCCATTTCAGCCAGCCCCATGCCGCGAAGGCCGGTTTCCGGCTTTGCTCGGGACATCATGACGGCCTGCGAATTCCCGTAGATAATGGGAGGACCGATTTTCGGATCAGCAACACCGGTCTCGACGATCATGACCCCTTCTGCCACCTGATCGAGGGAAGTCCGCAGGTAAAAATTGGCCTCCTTAATCTGCTCCAGCGCTTGTTCGAGCGAGGCGAGAGCCGCATCGGGAGCGGCAGAAGAGAGGGGATTAGTGATCATGGTGTTTTCCGCGAAAGTTGGATCCATTTAGCGAGTCCAGATAGTTAAGTAAATCTAATTTTTCGGACAAACCTACCTTTTGAATGTCAAAAATGAGAATGTGTAGTTCGGAGGCTAGGGGAGAGGTTAAGCCAACGAAACGATGTGAGCGGCTTTGATGACATGAATGACCACCATGACGTGACTGACCTGAATGACAGGTGGAACACATCGATGCCTGCCGCCTCTGTCTCCATGCTGCCTGCCCCATGCTCCACGCTTTTCACCTATGTCAAAATTCACCTTGCCACATTGGACTTCTCATCTAGCATCCGCGCCCCTATGTCCAAAAATGCCGGTATCGCCAAGACGAGGAAAGCTTATTCCAAGCGGTTCAAAATAACTGCCACGGGTAAGGTGCTGCGCCGTAAACAAGGCAAGCGCCATATCCTGCAGAACAAGAGCCGTAAACGGAAACGCAACCTCGGTAAAGTCGCCCTCGTGGCGGAAGTAGATGTCAAAGCCATCAAGGCGAACATGCCGTTCTCCCATCGCTAAGATAACTACACGGTCCTGAAATCAGGACCACGATGAATCTGCCTGATCCCCTCCGGGATCTTCGAACAGGTGAGGCAGACCATCGCTACTCTAACAACAGCCTGATCATCGACAAAGACACATGCCAAGAGCCACCAATGCCCCCGCCAGCCGGAAGCGCCGCAAGCGCGTGCTGGCAAAAGCCAAAGGATTCCGCGGATTTCGCAGCACGCACTTCCGCTACGCCAAGGACGCCGTCCGCAAGGCCGAAACCTACGCCACCCGCGACCGCAAGGCCAAGAAGCGCAGCTTCCGCAACCTCTGGGTCCAGCGCATCAACGCAGCCACACGCCCCCTCGGCCTGAGCTACTCCCGATTTATGGAGGGTCTCAAAGCCGCTGGTATCACCCTCGATCGCAAAGTCCTCTCCGACCTCGCCATCAAGGACGCCGCTGCCATCGAAGCCCTCGTCCAGCAGGCCAAAGCCGCGCTCGAACAGAAGGCCGCCGCTGCCCCGAAAGCGTAACGCCGCAGATACTTCAACCATTTGCACCGCAGCCGGGACGCTCTACGTCCCGGCTGTTTTCTTTTTCCCTTCTTTCTCCCTCCTCCATGCTCACCCAACTTGATTCTCTCAAAACCGAAGCTCTTGCCGCGCTCGCCGCCGCGCAGGATGAAACCACGCTCGAAGCCGTGCGGGTCAATTTCCTCGGCAAAAAAGGCAGCGTCACCGCGCTGAGCCAAAACATGCGGGACGTGCCCGTCGATCAAAAGAAGGAAGTCGGCGCCAAACTCAACGACGTGCGCACTGCCATCACCGACGGCATCGAATCGAAGAAGCTCGCGTTGCAGGCCGCACTGGACGCCAAAGCCGTCGAAGGCATCGACATCACGCTTCCAGGCCGTCCGGGCACGGGAAACGGCGCTTTGCACCCACTCACGCAGATCCGTGATGTCGCCATCCGCACGCTGCGCCGTCTCGGCTTTATCTTGGCCGAGGGACCGGAGATCGAGACCGAGTTTCACTGCTTCGACGCTCTCAACACGCCCGCCGATCATCCCGCCCGCAACGAGAAGGACACCTTCTACCTCCCCGATGGTCGCCTGCTGCGCACGCACACCTCCAGCGTGCAAATCCGCACGATGGAAGCTGCGAAGTCGCTCCCCATCCGCATCATCGCCCCCGGTGCAGCGTATCGCCGTGATGAGATCGACGCCACGCACCTCAGCGTCTTCAACCAACTCGAAGGTCTCTACGTCTCCAACGACGTGAGCCTCGCCGATCTCAAAGGCACGCTCGAAGCCTTCTTCCGCGAGATTTTCGGCCCCGGCACCGCCGTGCGCTTCCGCCCGCACTTCTTCCCGTTCACCGAGCCCAGCTTTGAGATCGACGTGAAGCTCGAAGCCAAAGGCAAAGACGCCCGCTGGATCGAAATCGCCGGCTGCGGCATGGTCGATCCCGCCGTCTTTGAAGCCATCAACAAAGCGCGTGGCGATACGCTCTTCGACCCTGAGACCATCACCGGCTTCGCCTTCGGCCTCGGCCTCGACCGCCTCGCCATGATCCTCCACAGCATCACCGACATCCGTCACCTCATCGAAAACGACGTCCGCTTCCTCCAACAGTTCGCCGCTTAACACACGTCATGGACACTCGATTTAACCGCAGAGAAGCAAAGAGGCAGAGGTCGCAGAGACTTTAAAAACTCTGCCCTCTCTGCTCCTCCGCCCCTCTGCGGCAAATCCGAACGTCTCACCGCCCCCTTTCCAGCTATGCAAGTCTCCCTCTCCTGGCTCAGCACTCATCTCGATCTCAGCAGCTACACCGTTCCGCAGCTCTCCGATCTCCTCACCTTCGCCGGTGTCGAGGTCGAGGGCATCGAAGAACGCGGCGTGACCACCGACAAGGTCGTCGTGGCTCAGATCGACTCCTTTGTGCAGCATCCGAATGCCGATAAACTCAGCGTCTGCCAGGTCAACGATGGCAGCGGCACCGCCCGCCAGATCGTCTGCGGCGCGAAGAACTTCAAAGCGGGCGACAAAGTCCCACTCGCACTCCCTGGAGCCGTTTTGCCCGGAGGATTCACCATCAAAGAAGGCAAACTGCGTGACGTAGCGAGTCTGGGCATGATGTGCAGCGGCAAAGAACTCGGCCTTGGCGACGATCACAGCGGCCTGCTCATCATGGCCGCCGATTCGCCCGTCGGCACGCCGTTCAACCAACTGAATCCCGCCGACGTGCTCTTCGACCTCGAAATCACGCCGAATCGCCCCGACCTCCTTAGCCACCTCGGCCTCGCCCGCGAGCTCAGCGCCCTCACCGGCATCCCCCTCAAAGGCCAGCGCGATTACACCGCCACCAAGACCAAAACCGACTCCTCCGACATCAAGCTCGAAGCCAAAGACGCCTGCCCGCTTTACACCGCCCGCCTCATCAAAGGCGTCAAAGTCGGCCCCAGCCCCGAGTGGCTGCGCCGTCGCCTCGAAAGCATCGGTCTGCGTCCCATCAACAGCATCGTGGACATCACGAACTACGTCATGATGGAGATGGGCCAGTCGCTGCATTGCTTCGACCTCGACAAGCTCAACGGCTCCATCGTCGTTCGCCAAGCCACCGATGGCGAAAAATTCCTCGCTCTCGATTCGCAAACCTACACGCTGCAAACCGACGACCTCGTCATCGCCGATCAAAAGCGTGCCGTCGCCATCGCCGGCGTCATGGGCGGTGAAGAAACCGGCGTCACCGAAGCCACTGTGAACGTGCTCCTCGAAGCTGCGTGGTTCACCCCTTCGAACATCCGCCGCACCTCACGCCGACTCGGCCTCAGCAGCGACAGCAGCTACCGTTTCGAGCGCGGCATCGATCCCCAGCAAGTCCAAGGAGCCTCCGAACTCGCCACCAAGCTCATCCTCGAAATCGCTGGAGGCACCGCCGACGATGTTTTGCTCGTCGCCGGCGAAACACCCGTTTTGACCTCCGAAATCACCCTCGACGATGACCGCGCCCGCAAGCTCCTCGGCACGCCCGATCTCTCCAGCGACGAAATCCGCTCCATTTTGACCAAACTCGGCCTCACGCTCGAAAACGGCCGTTGGACCGTCCCCAGCTACCGCGCCGACCTCCAGCGCCCCGTCGATCTCATCGAAGAAATCGCCCGCGTCATCGGTCTCGACCGCGTTCCATCCAAAATGACCGCTGTCGCCGTCCCCAGCGACGCCACGGACCGCGCTTACGACTTCGCCATGACCATCCGTCAGGCTTTGGTGAATCGCGGCTGCTTTGAAGCGCAAACCCTGCGCCTCGTCGCCGAAGCTCAACTCGCCGACACCCTCGGCGGCGGCACCGGCGTCGCCGTGAAAAATCCGCTCAGCGAAGACCACACCACGCTGCGCCCCAGCATCATCCCAGGCCTCATCGCCACCGCCGCACTGAACATCCGCCAAGGTGCCGACCGCTTGCGCTTCTTCGAGCTCGGCCGCGTCTTCCTGAAGCTCCCGAATGGTGGCAGCCGCGAAGAAGAACGCCTCGCCATCCTCATCAGCGGCCCCGTCAGCCCATCGAGCTGGCACGCCCGCACGCCGCAGGCTGCCGACATTCATGAACTCATGGGCATCATCCAAAATCTGCCCGGGCTCAGCCGCGTCAGCATCGAGCCGAAAGCCGTCAAAGAATCCCCCGCGAACTTCCTGCTCACCAGCGAACTCCGCGCTGGCAATCGCAACCTCGGCTGGATCGCCCAACTGCATCCGTCCCGCGCCCGCGACATCAGCGCCCGTCATCCTGTCTATGTCGCCGAGCTGCTCCTCAGCGCCCTACGCCAAGGCAGCACCGGCCCCGCGAAATTCGAAGAACTCCCCCGCTTCCCCGGCATGACCCGCGACGTCGCCATGGAAGTCCCCGCCGATCTCCCGCACGCCAAAGTCGCCGCCTTCTTCGCCACGCAGAAAGAGCCCCTCTTCATTGCCAGCGAAGTCTTCGACGTCTTCACCGACCCCACCGGCCAAAAGATCCCCAGCGACCGCAAATCCATCGCCTGGACCCTCACCTACCGCAGCCCCGAAAAGACCCTCGAAACCGCCGAAGTCGATGCCGCCCACCAGCGCATCCTCGCCGCGCTGGAGAA
>Ga0114980_10003010_pt1 | contig 11705 bp, 13 predicted proteins | sample S_140806_EF_Meta_FD_87018 | JGI IMG/M metagenome (GOLD analysis project Ga0114980, IMG submission 87018) | Freshwater microbial communities from Lake Simoncouche, Canada to study carbon cycling - S_140806_EF_MetaG | ecosystem: Environmental > Aquatic > Freshwater > Lake | place: Lake...
GCCACTTATCTCTAACAGTTTTCTTGCGCAAGAGCCGTCGCGGGGCAGGAAAAATATAAGGGTGAAAAATAATTATGGCTCAAAAAAATCAAATTTTCAACTCTCACAAAATCACAATAGGGAAAAAAATAATTTTAATTTTTTCCCTTTTCATTTTTTTTAAAAACTCAAAAATATGGCTCATTTGACCCATACATAACTTATTTTTTATAAAAAATAATAATATAAGGAACATCTATTTACGTTTGGAATTGTGTAATTTTTATGTAGAGTTATAATATAGGTTTTTTATGCCGAAACGTGTCCGCCCCGTGGATATCTGTCTTCCTGATCGTAAAAGACCAAAAACTATGGAAATTCAAAATTTTTTTTACAATTTACCAGATGATATCATCGATCACATTTTCAGTTTTATAAAAAGACCACGTTTAAATATGAATTATTCCGAAAATGCGTTAAAAAAAATATACATATATAAAGATTACTAATATATGTATAATATAAATGGATAAACCTACGATTGTGTCTATTCGCAATTTTAGATCTGGGCTATACGACGATATCGAAGAATGTACTCGCTTGAAAAAAGTTTTTTACGAAGATTTTGATAATAGTTTAAGTTTTAAGAAATTAATGACTTTAACTTTAAAGCATAAAATCGTAAACGACTTTTTAAGTATATTCAATACAATCATTCGCGGTAAGGGAAAACTCGAAGGACAGGACAAGTTGACTGTATTAAATATTATGAAGCGTATAACTCAAAGAGTAAAAATTCAATTGGCTCAAATGAAAAAATTAGGACCGTTACTAAATCAGGCTGACGCACACAAGGTTAATGAAATTTATTACAAAAAACTACTTTCCGCAGTTTATTCAGTTATTTTGCGATAAACTGATATAAAGATATATTAAATATTTAGTTATAATATAAATGGCGACCGAATTTGAACTATTTTCTGCGTCGTATGCCGAGAAAGCCAAGAACACAATTAAGACTTACAATAATGCTTATAAGAAGCTTCACGATGAACTGGAGCAAAAAGATATTAATACTTGTACCTCGACCGAAATTTTTCAGGCAATCGATAAATTTCAATCAGCAAATACTAAACAAAGTCTTTTGAACGTTGCTATCGGAGTTTGGAAAGTATACAAGCTTGATACTGATGATCTTGTGGCTTATCGTGAAGACCTCGCAAAGTCAATTAAGCAATCTGTTAAAAATAATAATAAAGCGCTCCAGGAAGTTCTTCCGAGTTATGATGAACTTGTAAAGCATACTAACGATTGTTTTAATACAGGAAAGTTTGTAGAATACGTCGTTAATTTTTTGATTTTGAATTTTCAAGTTCGTAATATGGATCTAAATTTTAAGATTATTTCTCGGCTAATGGACGCTACCGACCCTGAACTAAATTATATGGTTCCGATGAAGTCTAAGGTTTATTACGTTCGTAATAAGTACAAGACTTCTGAGACTTACGGATCGAAGCAAGATATCATCACCGATCCGGACTTCATAACGGCGATTAAGCGTATTCAAGCTCTAAATAAGGACGGACATAATGTAATTATTCCTAACGAGAATACAATTGCTTATCGAATTCAAAGTCTATCTTATCAAAATCTTGGAGAAGGTGCTATGTTTAAAATTATAGTCAATCACTTCCGTGATGATATTGATGAACTCAAGAAAATTAGTCTTAATCGGGGTACGGACATCGGTACTATTCTGGCGAGTTACGATATTATGAATACTAAATAAATGGATATAAAAAACTTTATAAATGGATATAAAGAAATCGCATATATATAATTATAAGAAAAATGAATCCGGCTGATATGACCCGTGAAGAACTCGTTGACGAAGTTATTCGCGTTCGTAATCTTATTGCGAATATGGTAGAAAGTATCGAGCAAATGAAATTACGTCAGGACGATGACCTTACGTTTGATCCATTTATTCCTGAAATTCCAGAACTGCCTGAAATGCCTGTTGTAAATGTAGTCAGACCAGTTAGAGCTGAAAAGTATACTTGCGAATGTGGCGCTGAAATTACGTTTAAAGCAAGAAAACGTCACGAAGCGTCGGGTAAGCACATTCGACTGGTGGCTCAATTCAGGGAATAAGCACCTTCGGTGCGCGCCGAAGGCGCTAATGTAAATAAATAAATAAAATAATAAAAAGAATTATAAACGATTTTATCAAGATATAAATATTTAATATTTTGATAAACTCGTTTAAAGAGAAAAATTATTATATATTATAAGAGAAATGGAGACCGTACTCGTTGAACGCCACGATAAGATGCGTGTTAATTACCTAATGAATGCTCTTACTCCGCAACTGTATCATTCTATTTTAGACGCTCGGGTAGAAGCCAAGTGGCTAAAAGATACTAAAGAAAAACGACACACTAATTATATCCTTCTTAAGAAATATTTTAACGACATCGTGAAAGCTGATTACGAATTGAAAATGACTTATAAGACTACGGACACTGCTTACGGTAGACGATATTCCGTGGGACCGTCCTTACAAAGTATTGCTCGTGAGATCCGAACGTTTTTAATGCCTGAAGCCATCGATTTAGACATAGAGAATTGCTGGTTTAATATCATACATAAAATTTGTATCAACGAAAATTTTGAATGTAAAAACTTGAAGTCTTACGTATCTGGCCGTGATTCGTTCATCAGAAAAATTTACGAGGAAGAAACTGATACAACCGTTAAAGAAAATGAATTTGCTAAAATTAAAGCATCTATTAAGCAAAAAATTATTAATACTTTAACTTCGAGCAAGACACAGTTCTCGGACAGTATCACATTTAAACGTTTCGATAAGGAAATGAAAATTATTCAAAATAATTTAATCAATTGTAAAAAGTACAACTTCATAACTGCTTCAGATGAAAAGAATAATTATAACGGATCTTTTGCGAGCCACGTATGTACTTATCACGAAAATTTAATCATACAGTCCGCTGAAATGTTTATGAAAAATAATAAAATTGATGTACTCGGACTGATGTTCGACGGTCTGTTAGTAACTACAACAGATTTTAATTTATCGAAATTAAACGAATACATTCTAAAGGAAGTTGGATATCCTTACAAATTTGTAATCAAGACGCATAAGGATGTATTTCCCGATTTTGAAAATTGGATCTATAAAGAACCTGAGAAAAAAACTAAACCAGATGAAATTATTTGTAGTCAATTTTTAGAATGGGCTATTAAAAATAACCTGGCGCGCCTAAAAAACACTGAAACAATTTTAAAGCGTATGGATATGAATTACGGTAAGAAAATTTACCTTGATACAAACGAATGTATTAATGCTTTTATCGGAGACACTCCGTTTATCGAACCGTTCTTTTTGTGTCTCAAAGCTGAAAGTTATAGAAATATGTTAAGTAAATTTATTATAAACGGACAGCCTAATAAATCGTTTCCGTGTGTAAGTAAAAATTGGAGATACTACTCCTTCAAAAACGGAATTTTCGATATCGTTAAAAACGAACTAATCAATAATTTAGATCCTGATATCCTGTGTAACAATCGATTTGAAAAGGATTACTCTCCGGTAGTAGATATGCCCGAGGAACTTATTCGAATTTTTTCACATCAAAATTGGACTGTTGAGACTATGGAACTTTACTGCGGACTAATGGGACGACTGTTCTTCCCGATTAATCATCTCGATAAGTACGGGATCGTAACCTGTAATATGGGAATAAGCTCATCAGGTAAGAGCAGTATTCTTGAACGGATATTCGACATCGTAGACAATTGTAAAACGCTCAATTCAAAGGGGCATAACTTTAGTCTCGAGGGTTGCGACAGATGTAATTTTATATACATCGGTGAAGCTGAAAATTTACCTGATATGCTCGACATCGAAGACTTTAAAAAAATGGCGAGAGGCGAGGTTATCAATATTAACATCAAAAATAAAACGGCGTACGATGTAGTTATTACATCGCCTATGGCTCTCGTAGCAAATAAACCTATTGAATATGCCGATACATCGCGGGCAATCCAAAATAGAATTATATACTTTTATCACGAAATTCCAGTGGAAGATCCGGACGGAGAATTAAAAATTAAAATGGAATCGATGAACCACGTTTTTCTAATTTATTTTACGCATATGTATCATTCCCTTTTAGGTATTTCATCTAAAAATGTACCAAATAATTTTCAAATTAAAGAATGGTCTGGTGACGTTTTTGAAAAACAAAACGATTTTTTGTGCTGGTTAAATATGTTGAACGAAGATCTATACTATCAGGTCAAGCCTGTTAAAGGCGCTGTTACAAAAGCTAAGGAACTTACAGATGCTTGGAAAAGTCACTGGAAATATGGACTTGGAAAAAATACGCCTGCTCCGCGGATTGGAGTATCGCAACGAGCCGAGCTCGTACGATTTGGTATTACTAAAAAGGTCATAAATCACTGTAGATACTGCGAGCAACATCATAAAAAGGGATGTTGCGAAAATTATCAACCTAAACATTCGAAAGGACTTGAATTTTACGTAGGTTGCGAACTTGTCCGCGGAGCAAGACATAAAAATAGTCGTAATGAAATCGATGATCCAGAATAGGCGCGCACCGAAGGTGCTATTAAAATGTGGGTATTTAGTTCAAAAAGACACGTTTTTGAACTCAACAGAAATTTCACAACAGAAAAAAATTAAAAAAACATTTTTTTCCTTTTCAAAAAATTGGAAAAACACAAAAACGTCACTCGTATCACTCGTATCACTCGTATCTCGTTATCCGGTTATTTAGACCCATATATTACTTATAATTTTTGAAAAAATAATATAATAAACACCTAATATAAAAAAGTTCGCGACGTGTTTTTTACGATGAGTATGAAAGCGGGTGAAAAATAGACAAAAGGGCAAAGAAAACTTCGGTCGTTTCGATTCCGCGCCGATGGCGCTATTACCATATTTGGAACATTGATTTACAAGGATTTTACAGACATTTTACAGACATCTTCGTTTAATTTACAGAATTATTATCTTGTAAAATAGTAAGATCATACCCGATGAGCGATACGGACACCGACGACATACCCGTAGCGCCTGCTGAAAAACGAGGACGCGGAGCGCCCCGTGGTAAAAGAACTCCGACGCCGGCGCAACTGGAAACGCTCGCTAAAGCCAGGCATCGAGCAGCTGAGATCCGTAAGCATAGAACCATTATAGAGCTCGAAGCAGCTATCGAAGAGAAGAAAGCGAGTATGCCGGAACTAACTCGGTTTGAACCTGAAATCATCTTGCCGCCGAATGTACCCGTCTCGAATGAAACTCAGAAATCGTGGCCTGTTTCAGTGCCCTATCCAGCGGGAGAGCCCGCACCGGATTTACCGAATCCTTGCGAATCGATTGTTACTCCGAATGAAATGCCTAAAAAGCGAATGACTAAAATAATCATAGAACAATCTGAAAGCGATTCTGATGAATTTGAATCTTGTGATAGAGTAATCTTCGTTAAACGTAAAGGTCGTGAAAAGAAAAAAGAAATTGTACCCGAGCCAGAACCCGTAAAACAGATAGACCCTTATAAAAATACACCAGTTACTAAATTTACATCTCACGTTGAACCAAATTATTTTTCGAGAAGATTTTATTAAAAATAAATGAATATAAAGATATAAACACATATAAAGAAACATATAAATGGAAGTTGTAAATTATGCGAATTATACAATACATCCTGATGGAACGGTATATAGTAAAAATTATAAAAGATGTATAAAACCTTATTCAAACGAAAAGGGATACCTTAAAATTCAACTATCTAACGAAGGTAATCCAAGAAATATTTTTATACATAGACTTGTTGCCGAACATTACATTCCAAATCCAAATAATTATACTCAAGTAGATCATATAAATCATATTAGAACCGATAATAACGTTTCTAACTTAAGATGGGTTACTCGGCGACAGAATCATCACAATAGAGTAAACAATGCCGAAAATATAAATATACATCAAAGACGAAATGGTACGTATCGCGTTGAGATTCAGTATCAAAGAAAAAAAATTTTTGATAAAACCTTTGATAAACTTGAAGAAGCTATACTTGCTCGTGATAATTTTTACGTTAATAATCCGGAAATAAAATAAAAACTACATTTAAAATGATTACTCAGAGCATTCCAAATTTAAATATAGTTCCGCCGAAAGGTCAATCGGGATCTCACGAAACGGATGAAAATATGCCGAGAGCTCATACTGTAACGCTGGTAGTAGGCAAGCGTAACTCCGGTAAGACCGTAGCAACAATTAATTTAATAGAGAAAATGAAATTTGATTACGTCATTGCTGTTAGTCCTACGATGAATTCTAACAAAGAAATTATGGATCGTCTTAACATTGAATTTGTATTTGAAGACGTCGATGACTTATCGATTATAGATTCTATTAAAAAAATTGTAGAAGATGAAGCAAAAGATTTGGAAAGATATCTAAATCAGATGAAAGATTACAAAAATTTAATGAAAAATATTCGAGAAGGAAATATAATTAACGAAGACCATTTGCTAACTTACTTTGCTGAAAATGAGTTTATTAAGCCTCAGCACCGATGGAATGGAAAAAAACCTAAAATTGCTGTGTTAATAGACGATTGTCTTGGCTCGATGTTATATTCTAAGCCAAGAAAATTGAACGCTCTGGCTACTTATTCACGTCATCTCGGTCAGTTGTCCGAGGGCGGTAGCATCGGCGTAAGTCTATTCTTTCTTATTCAGTCCTTTAAATGCGCTGTTGGTGGCCTGAACAAAGTTATTCGTAATCAGTGTACGAATATGCTCTTGTTTAAAACGAAGGACGAGCAAGAGTTAGAAGATGTTGCCGCGAGTGTTTCCGGAGAAATTTCTAAAGAACAATTTGAAGATGTATACAATTTTGCGATGGAAGATCCAGAGCCTTACCCTTTTCTTTTTATCGACCTTCATAAAAAAGAGAATCATCCAAGTATGTTTCGTATTCGCTTCAATAAATTTATTATTTTACCAAGTATCGAAAAGATGGATACTAATGCGCTTTAAAAATAAAAATAAAATGTAATGTAAATAATAATGAAGATTCGCGCAGGTGCTCTTTCAGATCAAAACAATTCTATCGATTCTTATGTTACTAATATAGTAGTCTTAGATAAAAATATTTTTACGGGCATTCCGGCAAATCCTAAATTTATCACTGGACGTCGAACGTTAAAAACTGAGGAAGAAGTAAATAATTCCGAAATGGTTCCTGTTGTTAATTTTAAAAATATTTCTTTGAGAATGAATAAAGCATTGGCTAATTTAGTCGATAATGATTTAAAACAACTTCTCGAACTTGGAGAAACTTTACAATTAACTAACGGAGTTAAAACAACGGACGTTGATATCTTAACAAAATTGAATGTTATGTTTAGAACTGATCCGGAAACTTTAATGAATATTGAAGCGGCGTACAATTATTACGTTTAAGCGCCGAAGGCGCGGCGCATATATGCGCTTAAATCTGAAAAATAAAATATAAATTAAAAGTATAATGGAACCGATTACCGAAACTGAATTAGTTCAAGCGGTACAGCCGCCAGCGGAGCTTCAGTCTGATTCCGAGCTCCAAACCAATGGCGAACAAGTCGCTTTCGTCCCCGATAGTATGAGAGCTCAACACGACAATCCTCTCAATCTTACACAGGAACAGCTTGATTTAAAAAATGAAGAAATTGCTCGTCTTAAAATTTTGTACCCTGATGTCGATTCGTACTGGGCGAGTATCGTTCTTGATCTATGCCTAACAAATTCTCAAGAAAAAATTGATGAAATCAAAGCTCGTGTCGGTCCTTTCAAGCGTGACTATGCTACTCTTCAGCAGGAACTTGATAAAATTAAAGATACTTGGAAGAAGGATATGGAAATACGCGATAAAGAAATTGAAGAAGAAGGAGAAGAAGAAGAAAATTAAATGTAAATGTGTATTATATTCTTGAGTTTTGTTTTTTATTTCCTCGTTAAAAACTCAATTAAATAATATTTACTAATTTAAAATGTCGAGCGCACCTCGTTTTGAGAATCAGCAGGTCGTAAATTCTTTTAACTTGTTTATTGATTCTGAACGATGTGTAATTCAAGGAGATAAGCAATCTAAAGGAGACGACGTACATATCCAGTTCGAATGTAATTCGGTAGAAGCTCAGGACGGAGAGGTTATCAAACTAACGCTTACTGAACTAACTATGCCTAATACTCTGACTATGGTAGACTTAAACAATTCGCGCGGTCTTATTAAAGCTACAAGTACTTTTAAACCTGTGACTGCTCCGGCTGTATTCGGTCTAAATCAGCAGTATGATATGTTAGACCGTCAAAATTATGATACTATTTATGATGTAGCACTAAGTTTTGCGTTAAATATGAAAAGAATATTAGACGGTCTTGTCGATTCAACGTTATACGCATTTACAATTATTCAGATGACGAGCCCTTCTTTTGATACACAGTACGTTCCTTCCAGTGCTGTAGCAGCCGGAACAGGTGCTACTCTATCAAATCCGGCTTATCTCCCGAAAAACGTCGGCCGTTCTCCAATACCTTCTGGTTCAACTTTCCTACGTCAAAAATTCGAATGTAGAACTATTACTACGACGCCTCCGCCGGCTGCGGCAGCACACGGAATTTCATCTCTTAAAATTCAGTTGAAGCCTGAGATCGGTGATATCTATTCAATTCTCGGAGGAAATAGATTAGACACAGAAAGCGATACATTTACTTCACTTCAGGTAGACATTACAACTAATCAAATCGAAATTATCGGATGGTATCCTATGATGCGATACACTGATCCGAATATTTATCTTCGTGCGAGCAGCACAGGACAGAACGGTCTTGAAATGTCCGTTCTTCAAGCAGGAGTACTCGCCGGCGGTAATGCTAATATTGCTGATATTGTTACTTCGGACATTCTTGGAAAATTTAATCGTTACGGAAACGGACAAGGTTCCAGCGAATACATTCATTACATTTCTTCAAATGACGAATTTTTTCTCAATCTTCAACAGCGTAAACTTACTTCGCTTCGACTATTTTTAACAGATTCTAAAGGTCGCAAAATAGGACGTTTAACATCGGACACGACCGGCGGAACCGCGGCCGGTAGAGAAACAGCTGTAGCTACGGATCCTCCGACGTTCGCGGGCAAACTTCAAAATGAACTGGGTAATCTTTATTTTAGTGCGGTTATTCGCGTAGACGTAGTTAAAGCCAACTGTCCTGTTAAGCTCGACACTGTGGTCTTCCCGCCTCCGGCAAATGCGTCCAAAGCGGCTGGAGTTCTTCCTTACACTGGTTTTACAAATCGTCCGAATTACTAATTTTGCGTTAAAAACCAACATTTAAAATAAATACTTAATGTAAATAAAAAATGGCTGACGCTCAGAATCTTCCAGCGAATCTTCGGTTCTTTATGAGCCGCCTTCAAGGCGTATCTACTTCGCACTACAAGGTTTACTCTACTGCGGGTGATACCGGAACTGCGAACAAGATTATGCGCTTCGAACTTCCCAGCAATGTTCTAATTAATCTTAAAAGCACTCGTCTATTTTTTAATGCTGCTACATCTGGAACTGCGGCTTCGCGAGGTCGTCTTCCAGAAGATACTCGTTCGCTAATTGAGCGTATGACTATTTACGCAGGTGGCGTTCAAATTCAGAACGGCCACAATGCCTATAACGTTCTCGCTCACGCTAAGAAAGCACTAACCGGTATGGAATGTGAATCGATGCTTACTCATCCTGAATTAGTAAGAACTCAGAGCTATCATTCAAATCAGCCTGTAGTGAATGCTGAACTTTATGTATCTGAAGACAATCAGCTCTGTATCGATTCGTTCGATGGCTTCCTCGGAACAGCTGCTCCTGGTATTATCGATACTGGAATCTTCCCGCAGATTACAATTGAATTTACTCTTGCGGACAACTCGGTTACATCGGCGTGTGCCGGAACTTTCCTTAAAGGCGGAGCGCTTCTTGAGCCACCGCCGGCTGCGCCGACTCCTGCGCGTACCGCAGGTCAGGAGGAATTCACTACAGTAGGAAGTACTGCTATTTCTTATTCTTTGTCTAATATGACGCTTCAGATTGAAGTACTCGGAATGGCCTCTTCGGTTCTTGACGAAATCGTTGCTGAGCGCATTAGCCAGGTCGGCTATCTAAGCATTCCTTTCAAGAATTATTACACATTTACCGCTCAGCACGCGAGCACAACTCGTTTTAACGTCAATAGTTCTTCGCTCGACCGTATCTGGTGCTGCTGGCGTAATACCAACTATGCCGCAAATCCTTCGGCTCCAGTAGTCGTTAATGGCTACAAAGTAGCGGGTGCGTACACTGCTGCTTCGAGTGGCTCGGTCGCGGCTCAGACTGCCGCAGCAGGCGGCGCCGGCGGCGCGGTCGCCGGACAGACAGCTTTCAATATCTATCAGGATATCGGCAAGCCTCAGTACGATATCGGCGGTACTCACGGAACTAACACCGAGAAATACCAGTCGCAGTATTTCAAGTTCGCTCAGGTTCTTGCCGGCGGCGCTACAAAGGCTACTTATCAGCTCCAGATTAACGGTGCGAATTATCCAGCCTATCGTCTCAACACGCCTGAAGCGCTTTCGCTATCGTTGAACTCGGTTGATTATTTCATCAACTCGAATCGTAGAATGACGCTCGACCAGTACAAGAATAATTATTGTGTCCAGTGCTACCGCTTCTGCCTTCCCGAGTCGGATGCGTACCGCCTTGCCTCGGGTCTCGACACTCGTGCTACTTCGGCTCAGTGCGCGGTTCTTACCGAAGGCCTGGATCTAACTACTCAGCATCTAACGATTTTCGCGGAATGTACTGCGGAATGCCGAGTTGCGAGTCGTCAGGTCGAGGTAATCCCTTAATTATATTTGCGTTACATTTCAAAATAAAATACATTTACTAATTGTAAAATGCTCGCTCCTTATCACGAAGGATTGTTCGGAACGAAAGAACCAACCTTTTTTGAAATTTCAGCCCCAGTAGGTTATTCGGCAGAACGTATTATTGAAAAACGCACAGTCGGGGCAGGAATCGATGATAAAAATATTTTCGACCCAAAAAGTATTCCTGAAACGCTTTTTCGCCCGACTACTATGATGGTTAAATCGATGAAAGACCCGGCAGATACTAATCAAATTCGTGCGTCTCGTGCTTTTTACGACCCTATGCTTGGATATTCGCCAGGAACGGGCAATTTCAGAAATCAGCAGAAGGGCATTCTATCGCAGTCAGATTACATTACAAATCGACCTGTACTTCCTATTGCTGGATTTTATAATCCAGACCAGGTTAACGTACTTGGTAATCTTGACGCTGGAGGAACTTATTCTAAGCCTGCGACTGCGACTTTAGAAGCTCCGAATAAGCCTAAAGAGGCTCCGAATAAGCCAGTTGCTCCGATGAAGCCAGTTGCTCCGATGAAGCCAGTTGCTAAAGCTTACTAAATTTAATTTAATTTTTCAATATTATTAAAAGTGTTTCTCGTTAAAAACACAAATTAATAATATTTTCTTAAGTTAAAATGCCGTCAGCACGAACTCAATTTGGGGAAAAGACACTTTGTAAGAGTACCCAAGAATGCTTATGTGATGATCCAGAGTATAGAAA
>Ga0114980_10003011_pt1 | contig 11704 bp, 10 predicted proteins | sample S_140806_EF_Meta_FD_87018 | JGI IMG/M metagenome (GOLD analysis project Ga0114980, IMG submission 87018) | Freshwater microbial communities from Lake Simoncouche, Canada to study carbon cycling - S_140806_EF_MetaG | ecosystem: Environmental > Aquatic > Freshwater > Lake | place: Lake...
AAAAAAAAAAAAAAAAAAAATATTTTGTGTATTAATATTTCTGATCATTAATTTTAAAAAAAGTTAAAAAAGAGAAATATATTATGAGAAAAATTAAAAAAGAAATATAACTCGAAAGAAAATGTCCCAAAATAAATGGCATAATTGATAAAAAAAAATTAATTATTACTGCATAAATAAAATTATAATTTGAGGATAATAAATGATGAAAATGATCATTATCAGGAGCAAATGGATTTTTTTTTTTTAGCAATCTAACAACAAATAATCGCAGCATATCAAATCCAGGCATTAACATTAATAAAAAAATCTTATCTGAAGTAATATTATTAAAATTGTTAAAAATCTTTATTATAAAATAAGAAATTAAAAAACCAATTAAATAACTTCCACTATTACCTAAAAAAATTTTATTTTTTGAATTTAAGTATAAGAAAGTAACTAGTGGTATTAATACTATTAAAAAGAAATAATTTGCTGTAAATATAAAAAAAATTATAAAAATATAGATAGTATACAGTCCACTCTGTAGGTTTATTCCATCATACATGTTAAAAGCATTCATAAATAATAAAAAACATAAAATTGTAAAAAAAATTTCATACGGTTGTAGGTAAAATAAATCTTTACTAAAAGAAAAGCTAATCCTAGAAACAACTAAACTTGAATCTAATCTAATACAAAAAAATATAAATAATAATAAAAATATAATTTTTTTATTTGCGGTAATGTTAAATTTATCGTCAAAATAACCAAACGTGAAAATAATGGTTAACCAAAATAATAACAAAAATAAATTATTAATATTATTGCTAAAGAAATATTTTATCAAAGTCTCAAATTGACTATTATTGAAAGAGATAAAAAAAAAAATAAAAAATATATTTAAAAAAATTATTAAACCACCAGATAGTGAAATTTTTTTTTTATGTATTTTTCTATTATTATCTGGATAATCATAAACTGCATATTTTTTATTAATAAAATCGATGTTAATCAAAATTATTAAATTAAATAATATTATAAATATAATGCTCATTTATTAATGTTTTTTTTATAATTTAGGTAGAATCCTAATGGCAAATAATAAACTATATTTAACCATCCATTAAAAAAATTGCCTGAAGGTATAAACGGAAACAGAGAGATTAAAAAAGAGCACAAAAAATATATTTCACATTTTTCAATTTTTCTTCCCCCTAAAAAATTCATAGTTAGTTTTTTTATTACCGCAAATAGGAAGAATAGAGGAATCGAAGCCCCAATTAAGCCAACTTCCGCTAACAATTGTAAAAAAGTATTATGCGGATGAGTAGTGCAACTTTTTTCATTATAATTATATTCTTGTTTATGACATATTTTTCTAAATACTTTTGGACCTGCTCCAATAAAAGTATTTAATTTAAAAATATTATAAGCCGTTATCGCATGAGCTTTGTGATCGTCAGAAAAAAAATTTATACTATTTTGAGAGTTTAAAATTTGATTAAACGTTTGCACATACATTCTACTACTTGATATTTTATAAAAATAAGAGGTTATAAGTATTGACATTATTAAAAAAAATATGGAAAAAAATTTAACTAATTTTGTCGATTCAATTGAAATGAAAAAAATTGATAAAAATAAAAGTAAATAAAAAAAAGAAATTCTTTCCCCAGATAAGAAAACAAACAATGATGTGACAATTATAAAAAAAATGAAAAATAAAGACAAACTATTTCTTTTATAATGAAGAATATAAAGAGCTGTAACTAATGGCAAAAATCTCGATAAAAATGATCCAAGAATCATTTCTTTTCCAAAAAAACTACTAAGCCGATCCATTCTAATTAAGTTGCCTATAATAATTTTATTTTGACAAAAGAAATAATTATTATGATATTTAAATTCATTTCCCTCATTATAATATCCGCAATAATTTTTAAATAATATCTCATACACAGAACCTAAGAATAGGAAAAAATACAATATTAAAAAAATAAATAAAAAATGTTTTTTTAAATTAGAATTATTATTTAATAACCAACAAACTGCTAAAGCAAAAACAATAAATCTTATATAGAATATAGATGTTGCTAACGAATAAATGACATCTTCTCCGAGTAGTGAACTTATATTTAAAATAACATAAAAAAAAAAAAATATTTTAAATAATGTATTGTTAAAATAGGAAAAATTTTTTTCTTTTATGCAGTTTATGATAAAAAAAAAAGTTATTATAAAAATTATAATCTCAGGTAAAAAAGGTCCTGTGACAAGCGCCATAGGAAGCATTAAAAATGCTAGAACACATAATTTGTTAATATAAAGTCTATTTAGCTTAAACATTAACATAATATATATTAATAATTATATTTAATCATTAAAACACTTATAATTTTATAATGAATAGAAAAATTTTAATAGTAAGTCATCATTTTTGGCCAGAAAATTTTCTTATTAACGAAATCGCATTAAAATTTTTGCAATTAAAAAATAAAGTAACTGTTGTAACTGGATTGCCAAATTATCCTTCAGGAAAAATTGCGGTTAAATATAAAAATTGGAAACCATTAAAATCTGAAAAGTTTAAAAATGTAGAAATTGTTAGATTTCCCATAATTGCAAGAAAAAAAGGAAGTTTCTATAATTTAATCATAAACTATATTTCGTTTATTATTTCTGGAATTTATTACTTAAGAAAATATGATTTTCAAAATAAATTTGATCACATACTTGTATATTCGACATCCCCTATAACTTCAGCTTTTGTAGGAATTTATCTAAAAAAAAAATACAAAAAAAAATTATCCCTGTGGATACAGGACCTATGGCCAGAAAGTATTAAAGCTACAGGGTTTATAAAAAATAAATTTATTATTTATTTAATTAAATTAATAGTAAAATTTATCTATAGGAATTCCGATAATATTATTGTTCAATCTAAAGCATTCAAGAGGCAGATAAAATTAATTACTAATAAAAAAATACATGTCGTAGAAAACTCACATTTCAATTTAAATAAGGAGAAAAAAACAATTTTACCTAAACAACTTCTGAAAATATTAAAAAAATATTTTTGTATTGTATTTGCTGGGAATATTGGCAAGGCTCAGTCAATAAAAACAATTTTAGAAGCTTCTTTAAAAATCAAAAAATTTAAAAATATATTTATATTAATAATAGGAGATGGGAGTGATAAAAATTTTGCAATAAATTATATAAAAAATAATAATCTTGATAATGTTAAAATATTTGGGCCATATGATTCGAATACAACATTAAATATAATTAAAAAATGCAAAGCATGTTTGTTAACTCTTAAAAATGAAGAAATATTTTCTCTTACAATTCCCAATAAATTTCAAACTTACTTATATGCTGGAAAACCAATTATAGCATCTGCAAACGGAGAAATTTCTAAAATTATAAAAACACAAAAAATTGGTTTTGCTGATAAAGCAGAAGATTCGGACTTGCTTAAAAAAAATATACTAAAATTATTTCTTAAAAAAAGAATTCTCAAAAGAATTTCAGTAATTTGTAAAAAATTTTACGAAAAGAATTACGACATAAACAAACAATCATTAAAATTATTAAACATTTTAAAAAAATAATGAGTAAAAAAATTTTAATATTAGGTGCTAATGGATTGATAGGAAATAATATTTTTAACTTTTTAAAAAAAAAAAAGTTAGAAATTTTTACGTGCACTAGAAAAAAAAATAATTTTTCAATTAAAAATTTTTCATATGGCGATTTGTCAAAAAAAAAATCTATAAGAAAATTAGAAAATATAATAAAAAAATTAAATCCAAAGTATATAATAAATTGTACAGGAATAACTAAACATAAAAGATCTAATTTTATTGAGATGAAAAAAATAAATTATGATTTAGTTCGTACAATATTATTGTTTATAAAAAAATATCAATTTAAATATATACACCTGAGCACCGACTGTGTCTTTTCAGGTCAAGAAGGTAATTATGATGAGGCTTTTATTCCAAACGCTACTGACAGTTATGGCCTAACTAAAAGCATGGCTGAAAAATTATGTCTCAAAAAAAAGAATGTCTTAATATTAAGATGCTCTACAGTTGGTCATGAAATTTTTACTAAAAATGGTCTTTTAGAGTGGTTTTTATCACAATCAAAAGTTTTTGGATTTAAAAAAGCTTTCTTTTCAGGACCAACTTCGCTCGAACTAGCAAAAATTATATATAAATTTATTTTAGATAAAAATGTTTTAAAAACAGGTATATATAACATAGCTGGTAAAAAAATATCTAAATTTAAATTACTTAAAACTATAAAAAAAATTTATAAAAAAAAAGTAACAATTATGTCTAATAATAATTTTTCTATAGATAGATCTCTAAACTCATCTAAATTTATTAATGTAACAAAATATCCAGTTCCTTCATGGAAAATACAAATAAAAAATATGCATAAGTTTAAAAATGAAATTTCTTAAAAATAAAATATTACTTATAACTGGAGGCACAGGTTCTTTCGGAAAAGAAATATTAAAAAAGTTTATCAATACAAGCATCAAGGAGATTAGAATTTTTAGCAGGGACGAAAAAAAACAAGAAGAAGTTAGAGATGAAATTAAAAACACTAAAATAAAGTTTTATATAGGTGATACAAGAGATTTTAAAAGCATAGACAATGCCTGTAAAAATGTTGATTATATTTTTCACGCTGCGGCACTTAAACAGGTTCCAACATGTGAGTTCTATCCGTTAGAAGCAATTAAAACTAATATTCTTGGAACTGAAAATACTCTTGAAGCTGCAATAAAAAATAAAGTAAAAAAAGTAATACTTCTAAGCACTGATAAGGCTGTTTATCCTATTAATGCGATGGGCTTAACTAAGGCCCTAGCTGAAAAAGTTATGTTGGCAAAGTCTAGAAATGTAAAAGGTACTATATTTTGCGCCACAAGATATGGCAATGTTATGCTTTCTAGGGGATCGGTCATTCCAAAATTTATTAGTCAAATTCAAAAAAAAGAGAGTATCACAATAACGAATCCTACAATGACTCGTTTTATGATGAGTCTAAATGAATCTGTTAATTTAGTAATGTTTGCTATGGAAAATGGTTCTCAGGGAGATATTTTTGTTCAAAAATCACCTGCTTCAACAATGTTAACTTTAGCAAACACTTTAAAAAAAATATTTAAATCCAAATCTAAAATTAAATTAATTGGAACTAGGCATGGTGAAAAAGAACATGAGACTCTTGTATCAAAAGAAGAAATGGCAAAAGTAATTGAATACAATAAATTTTATAGAATACCCAACGATCAAAGAGACCTAAATTATGAAATTTTTTTTTCTAAAGGCAATAATAGGATTGAAAAAGTGAATGAATATAATTCTTCAAACACATATAGGCTGAATGAAACTGAGCTAGAAAAGGTTTTGCTAAAATTAGATTATATAAAAAATGTATAAAATATTAACTTTGGTTGGAACAAGACCTGAATTAATTAAAATGTGCAGAGTAATAAATGCTTTGGATAAAAATTTTGATCATGTTTTAGTTCATTCGGGGCAAAACTATGATTATGAATTAAATAAAATTTTTTTTAAAAACTTAAAAATAAGAAAACCAGATTACTTCTTAAACGTAAAAAATACCAAATTATCTAAATTAATTAGCAATATCATAGAAAAAAGTGATGACATTCTAGAAAAGGAAAAACCTGATGCATTACTAATATATGGCGACACAAATACAAGCTTAGCTATCATTTCTGCCAAAAGAAGAAGAATTCCTATATTTCATATGGAGGCTGGCAATAGATGTTTTGACCAAAGAGTTCCAGAAGAAATAAATAGAAAAATTGCTGATCATTTGAGTGATATAAATTTAGTATTAACTGAACAGGCCAGACAAAATCTTTTACAAGAAGGAATTAAAAGTAATACTATTTTTAAAACAGGTTCTCATATGAAAGAAGTTTTGGACTATTACAAAAAAGATATTTTAAATTCTAAAATCTTAAAAAAAATCAAACTTAAACCTAAGAATTATTTTCTTGCAAGTCTTCATAGAGAAGAAAATGTAGATGATAAAGATAATTTAAAACTTTTAATTAAGAGCTTAGTAGACTTGAGCAATAAATTCAAAAAAATGATTATTTTATCAACACATCCGAGAACAAGAGTTAAGCTAAAAAAAAATAAACTTATAAATAATAAGAATATATTATTTTTTAAACCATTTGGATTTTTTGATTATAATTTTTTACAAATAAACTCTTTTTGCACTATATCCGATAGCGGAACAATATTTGAGGAAGCATCCCTATTGCATTTTCCTGCTGTAACAATAAGAAATTCTCATGAAAGACCTGAAGGAATAGAATCGGGAAGCGTGGTTGCATCAAGTCTAAATAGTAAAAACATAATTAGTTCAGTAAATATCGCTATAAAAAACTATGAACCAAATGAAAAAACATTAGTACATGACTATAATATAGATTTGGTATCTAAAAAAATTGTTAAAATTATTTCTGGTTATATCAGCGTAATTAATCAAAAAGTCTGGTACAAATATTAATAATCATTTTCCAAAAAAAGTTATCTTAGTTTGAATAACAGACACACATAATATAAAATAAGCAATTATAAAACCGCCATTAAAATAGCCAGCTCCACTTATAAGCTGTGTTAGTACAATCGGCATTATCAAAATTTTTTCTTCTATAAGTATTCTTGAAGAATTTAAGTAAAAAATAATAAAATAGAAAAAAATTAAAGAAAAGACTCCGTATTCAGATACTATTTTAAAAAAAACTGATCTACCATCATTAAAATTAAGTTGCTTAACAAAAATATTATCATCACCATTAAATTTATTGTGAGCAATAGAGTAATTATTAATTCCTAATCCTGCCGGATAACTAACTAAAGATTTAAATGATATGTGAAAAGCACTTCTGTAAACAAGAGAAGATGTATTTATATTTTCTTTATTTTTAATAAAAATTTCATCAATTCTCTCTGTGCAACTTTTTTTAAAAAAGATAAACGAAAAAGAAGATATAATAATAAAAATAAATAAAATTCTTATAATTTTATTTTTAAAAGATTTATAATTAAAAAGAAACAAAGCAGTTATAGAAATAATTGCACCGACAGAACCGGTTAAAGAGAAAAACATAATAAAATAAAAGATACAAATAATAAAATAAAAAAAATTTAAAAAGGTAAAATTTTTAGAAAGTCTATAAGAAAAAAAAATTAGTAACGCTGGAAATATCATGCCAAAATGAGAGTTTTCATAAAATAAAAATTTATTTTCTAAAATAAATGAATTACATGATTCTCCTAGCGAGATATTTCTAAATAATTGAGTTGATAAAAAAAAAATTGATAAAAAAATAAATAATAAATAACTTTTTTCTAAGTATTTCAAAAATTCTTTTTTATAATTTATTGTTAAGAAAAATAAAATTAAAAAAAATAAAAAACTTAAAACATTAAAAAAATTAAATGTTATTTTGTAAAAAAAAATTAAAAACTCATGTAGAATAAAAAATATGAATAAATAATTAAATTTTTTTGCTTCGAAAAAAAAATATTTTTTTAGCGAAAAAAATAGTAATATTATAAAAAAAAATTTAAAGTCTAATAATCTATATAATAACAAATTATCATTAAAAAAAGTTTTTATATCCCAGAGAAAAAAATTTGAAAATATTAAAAAGAAAATAAAAATATTTTTAAAATTAAAAACTAATGTATTTATTTTATTATTTTTTTTTAATGAAAACATTATAAGTTATAATTATGAAAATAAAAATTCCTAGAAATAATTTATAAGTTTGTAAAGGTGCATAACCGAAATGAGCCAACCTATAACTAATTAAATAACTGACACTTGCTGTAAGGGTAGACATGTTAAGTCTATTATCTATAATTTTTTCTAATTCACAGAACAAAAAACCAATCAATAAACATATGCAAAATATAAATATTATTGAACCAGGAATATAAAGATAACCGATAATTCCAGGTAGAGTTATAAAATGATTTTTATTACCTAAATCTGATAAAGGTTTTTTATAAACAGATTCCAAAAAAGTGCTGTCATAAAAGCTAATTCTTCCTTCTTCTAAACTTTCTGAAAAAGTACTTATAAATAATTGATAATTTTTTTTTGGATAACTATAAATGGCCATCAATCCATCAATTCCTACAAATCTGTTTAAAAAAGTAGGTAAAAATTGATCAAGAAATAACTTTTCTGTTTTTGTATTGAATGCGTTTATATTATTTATTTTTTCTTTTTTATTTTTTAAATCTTCTCCGTCAACATATTCTGTCGATATTAGATTTACTACTTTAGAGGCTTTTACTCTTAAATTATTTACAGCGTAAAAAGATGTAAAAAAAAGAATTAAAGATAACAAAATGGATAAATAAAATAAATATTTTTTTTCAAAATTCAGATTGTAATTTTTGGAAAAAATATAAATGCTTAAAAAGAATGGCAAAATAGAAAAAATGTAGTTTCTACTTAAAAAAGAAATTGAAATAATAAAAAAAGATAGACATATAATAAAAATAATATTTTCAAATTTTTTTTTATACAGGTTAAAATCTAATAATAACGAAAATATTAAAGCGAAACCAACTTGATAAAACCAAGCAAAAAAGTTTCTTAAAAAATGCAAATCCTTATTAGAAATTACCCCTTTTTGATAAATTGAATATTCAAAATTTATAAAGCTAATGAACAAAGATAGAAAAAAAAATAATAATGATATTAAGTTTTTATTATTATTAATCAAATAAAAATGATTTATATTATTTTTTAAAGACTTCTGTTCTATTTTTTTTTCATAAAAAAAATTTGATAATAAAAAAGCAAAAATTGCAATAGTGGTAATAATCAAAACATCATCTAGAGATTTCGGACTAAAATCAAAATTACCGATACCTTCCTGAAAATAGTTATTTCTATAAACTGATACTAATGAATATTTCAACCAAAAGCCAAGGAATAAAAAAAGACTTAAAAAAATATGAAAAAAATATTTAGCTGCCGACATCGAATAAAATAAATAAAATAATGAAAAAAAAGAAAACAATAAATAAACTAGCTTATTTCCTGGATAAATATTTAAAGATTTGAAAAAAATGTACGAAAATATTGGAGTGAAAAAAATCTTAGCTATTAAAAATAAATTTATATTTTTAATTTCACTAATAATTCCATAAGTATTAATTAATATTTTTAATTTCATAATCAACCATCTCTTTAATTAGATCGTTCAGACTTATTGTTGGATTCCATTTAAGATATTTTTTGGCTTTGCTGTAATCACCTCTTAAGCTACTTACCTCTGCTGGCCTAAAATATTTCTCATCAATTTGAATAATACATTGATTGTTTTTTTTGATATAACATTTCTCTTTTAATCCATGTCCTTTCCAGTAAAATTGAATGCATAAATAATCTAGAGTCTTGTTTATAAATTCTTTTATTGAATAATTATTTCCTGTTGCAATCACATAATCGTCAGACCTACTTTGTTGAAGAATCTTCCACATTGCAATTACATAATCTTTTGCATGGCCCCAATCTCTTTTGGAATAAATATTACCCAAATATAATTTTTTTTTCTTATTATTAATTATCTCAACTAAAGATTTTACTATTTTCTTAGTTACAAAAGTTTCTCCTCTTAATGGACTCTCGTGATTAAACAAAATACCATTTGAGCAAAACATATTATAAGACTCTCGATAATTAATACAAATCCAATGGGCATACATCTTTGCTACCGCATATGGACTTCTTGGATGAAATAAAGTTTTTTCATTTTGAAACTTAAATTTTTTTCCAGACAAGCCATAAAGTTCGGAGGTGCCTGCTTGGTAAAATTTTGTCTTATTTATTAATTTAAGAGTTTTGATTGCTTCTAAAATTCTTAAAGTTCCTAATGCATCAGTGTTTGCTGTATATTCTGGTGTTTCAAAAGAAACGTGCACATGTGATTGTGCTGCTAAATTATAAATCTCATCAGGAACAATTCTTTGAATAACTTTAATAACTGACAAAGAATCAGTTACATCTCCATAATGTAAAAAAAAATTAACATTCTTTTCATTTGGATCAGAATAAATATCATCAATTCTTAATGTGTTGAATGAAGAACTTCTCCTTCTTACCCCATGTACAACATAGTTTTTTTTTAAAAGAAATCTTGCTAAATAAGATCCATCTTGACCTGTAACACCAAAAATTAATGCTATTTTTTTTTTCATTAAGGATTATTTTTTAAATATTTTCTAAATATAAAAAGTTGAATAATAGAATTAAAAAAATAAATATAGAACAGTGTATCTCTTTTAAAAAAGGCAAACAATAAAAGAAAAGAAAAGCAAATGGATCCTATTTTATCAAAAATTGATAATTTTCTTAACAATATTTCCGTACTTAGCATTCTTAAACGGACAATATTTACTAAAACAAAAATAAAAGTAGCTAAACAAGTAAAAAATAAAATATTTTTTTCAATTTGAATTTGAGTTATATTTTTTAATAAGAAAAAAATTAAAGCACAAATAGAAATATAAAATAAAGAAATAATAGTGTATTTTTTTTCAATTTTATAAATATTTGAAATATATTCGGAATACATATTGTTAATAAAAGAAATAGGCAAAGTTAAAATTAATAATAAAAAAAAATAATCACTTACAAGATAAGATGAAAAGGAAACAGAAATAAGAAATCTAAAATAGAAATTATTTGTAGCATTCAATAAACCTGTAAAAAAAAAATTTCTGTAAGATAAATTTTTGTAAAATTTAAAAAAAATATATACAGAATTTTTTATAGAAAATATAAAAATTTTTTTATTGTATAAAATATAAATTATTAGAAAAAAAAGAGGGGCGATATAATAGTATTCTATTTTTTTTATTAAAAGATATAAGAGAATAGCATTAGATAATAGAATAAATAAAATTAATAATGAATATTTTAAATATATATTTCTTTTTATAAAATAAATAATTTGTAATTCACATAACCAGACTAGGGCAATATAATTAAAAAGAAAAAATAAAAGCAAAATATCAAACTTAAAAAAAATATTAATGGTAAACGTAAAAATAAAAAATATAGGAATGGAAATAAGTCTAAAAGTAATACTATTAAAATAAGAAACGATATTAAAATTTCTGAATAAAGTATTTTTAGCAAAAAAAGTAATTGGAGAAATTATAGCAATTAAATAAAACTGAATAATAAAAAGTTGAGTTGCTAATATTTTATCGTTCAGAAAGTAGTTTGTTAAAAAAAATAAAGGTAAATTTGGACCAAATATAGCCGCAATAAAAAAAAGAAATTTTTTTGTATCGTGTCTAATTAAAGATAAAATATAATAAATATAATACGATAATAAATCAGGTATCAAATTAATTATAAAATAGTTAAATCTATAATTTTTTTTTAAATCTAATAAATTATTTTTTATTTTGATGTTATCTCTAAACTTAAAATAATTTATGAAAAAACTAATGATATAATAAGTATTTATCCAAAATTTATTTTTATAAATATTTATAATCTCTTTTTTTTTTTTTAAATATTAAGGGATTTTATTAAATTTTTTATTTTTTTTTTTATTTAAAGCTTTTTTATATATATTTTTTAACGGTTTATTTTTTTATGTTATTTTTTTAATTAA